>RCND010000124.1_pt1 | contig 42317 bp, 31 predicted proteins | sample 2041351 | NCBI WGS metagenome assembly RCND01 (sample SAMN09708230, study PRJNA481090) | Marine sediment metagenome, whole genome shotgun sequencing project. | biome: marine sediment; feature: ocean; material: sediment; isolation source: Sewage treatment plant 12B marine sediment (STP12B) ... | reverse complement strand
CTAATTTGAGCTTGACACTTGAACCTGAACTTGCACTTAATTATCGTATTTTTACCGAAAATCGTGAAACTATGAAGGAGTACAATATAACCGTCGTTAAAACTAATAACCCCACCATATTAAAGTTCGAGACCAATCATTTATTGACCAATGGCAAAAACTACGAGTTCAAAAATATAGATGAGGCCAAAAGTTCGCCACTGGCACAGCAGTTGTTCTACCTTCCGTTTATCAAAACAGTGTATGTCTCAGGTAACTTTATAGGTCTTGAGCGATTTGATATCGTTGAATGGAACGACGTTAAAGACGAAGTCGCACAGCAATTGGTCGAATACCTAAATGCAGGGGAACCTATTGTCAACGAAGAAGAAACGACCCAAAAAGTTGCCGTTACGGTATACGCCGAGGTTACCCCAAATCCGTCGGTTATGAAATTCGTTGCGAACAAAAGTATCGTTCCTGCAGTTTTTGAATTCAAGAATATCGATGAAGCTAAAAACTCCGAACTCGCCAAACAGCTCTTTCAGTTTCCCTTCGTAAAAGAAGTATTTTTCGATATGAACTATGTTTCGATCAGTAAATATGAAGTGGCCGAATGGGACGATATCACCATGCCCCTTCGTGAACTAGTTCGCGATTATCTTGCCGAGGGCAAGGAGGTAGTTAGCGAGAATGCCGTTTCAAATACGCTTAGCAAAGAAGTAGAACCCACCAAAGAAGCGGTTGAATTAGACGATACATCACAACAGATCGTAGATATTCTCGAAGAATATGTAAAACCCGCCGTTGCCAGTGATGGGGGTAACATTCTTTTTAAATCATATGAAGAAGACAGTAAAACTGTAAATGTTATCCTGCAAGGTGCTTGCAGTGGTTGCCCCTCTTCTACCTTTACACTGAAAAACGGTATAGAGACTATGCTTAAAAACATGATGGGTGATAAAGTAAACGAAGTAGTGGCCCTAAATGGTTAATGGGTTCAATTTTATAGGATTTACGTTAATTATTCCATTTGTTATTTCATATCTTGAACAGAATTTAAAAACAAATACGTTATGGCAATTTTAAAAGTTATAGAGATATTGGCAAATTCCGACAAGAGTTGGGAAGATGCCGCAAAGAATGCTGTTGCTCATGCCTCTAAGTCGGTAAAGAATATTAAATCGGTATATATTAACGAACAAAGCGCTACCGTAACAGATGGAAAGATGGATAACTATCGTGTAAACGTGAAAATCACTTTCGAAGTAAAATAAATTCCCATTAAAATACTTAAAAGCGTCTCGATTAAAGTTGGGGCGCTTTTTTTATGCCTTGACATAGCTAACCCGTTATGCTTAACTTTGAGGATGTTCAAGTGGTATCACATCCTTTTTTTATTTTTATTTTTCTCGAACAGCCATGCCCAAAAGCCCGATAAAATGACCTATGAATATACAAATGCCCTTGTTCATGAGACCAGTCCGTATTTATTGCAACATGCGCACAACCCTGTAAATTGGGAAGCATGGAGCACCGAAACACTACAAAAAGCCAAGAAAGAGAACAAACTCCTACTCATTAGTATCGGTTATGCAGCCTGCCATTGGTGCCATGTAATGGAACATGAATGCTTTGAAGATGCTGACGTGGCGAAAGTAATGAACGAAAATTTCGTCAACATCAAGGTCGACCGAGAAGAGCGCCCCGACGTAGACCACATCTATATGGATGCCCTTCAGATGATGACGGGTAGTGGCGGCTGGCCACTAAACATAGTCGCTTTGCCAGATGGACGCCCATTTTGGGGTGCCACCTACGTTAAAAAAGAGGATTGGACGAAAATTTTGGCCCAACTCTCAAATCTATATCAAGAAAATCCCGAAAAAATTCTGGAATATGCGCAAAACATGGCCGAAGGCATAAAGGCGATAAATCTAGTCGAGAACAATGACACTGCCGATATTTTTTCGCTAAAAGAAATCGATAACACCATAAAAAATTGGTCTCGCCATTTTGACACCAAAATGGGTGGTTACAACCGTGCCCCAAAATTCATGATGCCCGTTAACCTGAACTTTTTACTGCATTACGCAACAGCACAAAAAGACGAGGCGATCATTGAATATGTGAATACAACGCTTACGAAAATGGCGTGGGGTGGTATTTTCGACCATGTGGGCGGCGGATTTTCACGATATTCGGTAGATACAAAATGGCATGTGCCCCATTTCGAGAAAATGCTATATGACAATGGTCAGTTGGTCAGTCTCTATTCTCAGGCCTATGCCGCTACACAGAACGAACTGTACAAAGATGTAGTGGAGCGAACCATCGGTTTTGTCGAACGAGAATTGATGGATGAAAGCTATGGGTTTTATTCCTCGCTAGATGCCGACAGCACCGCGGAAACAGGAGAACTTGAAGAAGGGGCCTATTATGTATGGAAAGAAGATGAGCTAAAATCGCTTTTGGGAGATACATTTGAAATTTTCAAGGATTATTTCAATATCAACGACTTTGGCCATTGGGAACACGGAAACTACGTTTTGATTCGTGATGCATCCAAAGAAAAAATTGCAGAAAAGCATTCTATCACCTCTGAAAAGTTGAATTTGCTTATTACTGGTGCTCTCGATATTTTGCAAAAGGAACGCGATAAAAGAAGCAGGCCGCGACTCGACGACAAAATTCTCACCTCTTGGAACGGATTGTTCTTAAAAGGGCTTACAGATGCGTATCGGTATATAGGCAATGAGAAATACCTCAAATTGGCCTTGGAAAATGCAGATTTTATCCTCAAAAACCTTGTCAAAAAAGATGGCGGTCTTTTTCACAACCATAAAAATGGAAAAAGTACCATTAATGGTTATTTAGAAGATTACGCTGCGATAATCGATGCATTTATCGGATTGTACGAGGTGACTTTCGATGAAAAATGGCTGCAACGCTCCGAAGCATTGACCGAATACTGTATCAATAATTTTTTCGATGCTCAAAGCAACATGTTCTTTTTCACTTCAAAAGAAGATGATTTTGTTATCCGTAGAACTATCGAGACTTCCGACAACGTGGTTCCGGCCTCTAATTCGATAATGGCAAAGAATCTGTTCAGACTATCCCGATTTTTCCCCGAAACGAAATACGAAGCCATTTCGCTACAACAATTAAAGAACGTTCAAGACGATTTTGAAAAAAATGCACAAAGTCATACGAACTGGTTACAATTAGCGCTTTACACAAACCAACCATTTTACGAAATCGCCATAGTCGGTGAAAAGTGTGACGAGAAGAGAAGGGAACTGTACACCAAATACCTACCTCAAACCATTCTTTCAGGAACCCCAAAAGAAAGCCAACTAACACTTCTAACAAACAGATATTCAGAAGGCACTACATTAATCTATGTCTGTGAACACGGCTCATGCAAACTTCCTGTAACACAAACAGAAAAGGTGCTTTCTCAAATACTACCAAATTTTAAAGATTAACCTTGAGTTTAATTTTATCCGCTTGATTAGAAATATGTTTTTGTTTAGATTTGCGTTCTAAAAAATAAACCAAATGGAAGAACTTTCAAACTATCAAGAATATTTAAATAATGCCATGAATTGGGTTTTGGAAGCTTTGCCCGATCTAATTTCGGCTGTAGTAATCTTTATCGTGGGATCTTGGTTTATTCGGTTGATCAACAAATTGGTCCGTAAATTTTTCGAGAAAAAAGATTATGACCTTGCCCTTGAAACCTTTCTTCAAAGCTTTATCAAAATGGGTCTCAAGATATTGCTTTTTGTTCTGGTGATTACGCAACTAGGGGTTCAATCCTCGTCTTTAATTGCTATTGTCGGTGCTGCAGGCTTGGCCATTGGTTTAGCATTGCAAGGCTCTTTGTCCAATTTTGCAGGGGGCGTACTTATTTTGCTATTCAAGCCTTTTAAGGTAGGTGATTTTATCTCGGCCCAAGGAGTCGACGGTTCTGTAAAAGAAATCACGATATTTTATACGAAGCTGACAACCTTCGGAAATCAGATTGCTATTGTTCCGAACGGACAGTTATCGAACAATAACGTTATCAATTACAACGCAATGCCCAACAGACGGGATAATGTAAAAGTAGGTATTGGTTACAGTTCAGATATTAAAAAGGCCAAGGATTTACTGTTGCAGATTTGCGCTGAAAACGAAAATATTCTCGAAGACCCTGTACCAGAAGTATATGTAGATGCCCTCGGCGATAGCTCGGTAGATCTGACCTTACGTTACTGGGCAGAGAATAGCGTTTTTTGGGGTGCCCATTTTCATGTTATAGAAGAAACCAAAAAACGTTTTGATGCGGCCGGTATCGAAATTCCATTTCCTCAACGTGACGTACATGTAAAAGGGCAACCGCTAAAAGCTTAGGAGAAGTAATATTGCCAATTTATTTTTTCTTCTGAAGGATAAAATCCTTGAGATAATACGGTTCGAAGTAGGCGACATCTTCAAAGTCACTTACTTCGAATTTTTTATGGGATAATAATGCCATTTCCCTGGCCGATGGAACTACCGATGTATCAAATTGAAAACCTTTAGACGACAATAGGTCCTTACACTTTTCGGCACCACTACCTACTAGGATAACTTTACCTTTTTGAATATAATCGTGAAAGGAAGTATCATCTATTATTTCCGCCTTGGTATCCCTGACCTGCTGGTGCCCTGAATCAAAAACGGCCGAATACACTTCCATACGACGAGCGTCGAGAACAGGAATAATAAAGTCAGCAGTATCAGGACTGACTTGATAGGCCATACTTTCTAAAGTAGCAATCGATATCAAGGGAACATCCAACGAAAAACATAATCCTTTGGCCGCTGAAACACCAATACGAAGCCCTGTGTAAGAACCGGGGCCTTTACTTACGGCAATGGCATCTAAATTGGAAAAAACAATTTTCGCATCCTTTAAAACATCCTGAACAAAAACATGTAATTGTTCAGAATGTGAATAGCTCGGCGTGTCGTGCTCTTTTATCGCAAGCAGATTACCGTCTTTTGAAATGCTTACCGAACAGTTCGTGGTAGCGGTCTCTAAATTTAAAATAAGACCCATAGTTCTTCAGCCCTTAGATAAGTTAATTTAAGGTAATCGGAATTCCGAAATAGAACTCCAATATTTTTAGCCTAAAGATATAGTCATACTTTGTGCGTATCACTTCTGCCTCGGCATTGTCAACCCTTGCTTGGGATATGCTAAAATCGAAAGCATTCAAAAGCCCTGCATCATAACTATCTTTTGCGTAATTATAGGACAAACTCCTTGCTTCCAAGGTCTTTTGTGCCGATTCGAACGACTTCGCGGCACTCTTCACATCAACGTATGACTGATTAACATTCACCTCTAAATCCAACTTATCTTGTTCGAACTGCAACTGGGCTTGCTTATGACTGATTACTGAGCGCTTAATGTTGTTTTTAGTGCTCATACCGTTAAATATGGGAACGCTCAATTGAGCACCAAAAGAAATACCATCATTAATCCATAACTGATCTTTAAACGGAATCAAATCACCCGTTATAGGATCGAAAAACTGATCGGAATACCTGGTATTGTAATTTACAAAAGCAGCAAGGGTGGGGTAAAGGGCCGCTTTTGCAATTTCAACATCCTTTTCCGCCAAGCCCACACTAGCCTCCGAAAACTTTATGTCATTTCGAAAGCTAAGCGCCTTATTGAAAATTACCTTTGGTGAGTTTGCAAGGATATCAGCTGGAGGTAAATCAAACTGTTCTTCTGATATGTCGAAATTCTCATAATCGGTAATCTGTAGTAACTGGGCCAATGCTATGCGAGAGATCAACACTTGGTTTTCACCATTGACGACCTGTTGTTCTTGACCAGCTGCGGTTGCCTGTATCTCTAAAAGGTCACCTTGTGGTACAACACCGGAAGCAACCAGCTCCTCCGTTCTGAGCATGTCTTGTCGAGTAGCGGCGTATTGTGCCTCAAATACCTTTAACGATTCTTTGTTTGATAACACACTCAAATAATTGATGGCGACATTCAACCGAATATCATCAACCAAATCGTCTAAACGGTATTGGCTCGCGATTGCACTCAATTTTGCTCTTTTCAATCGGTTATAGTTAGCAAGTCCGTCAAAAATATTAAGATTGGACCCAATGTTTCCCGAAGATGTGTTTTGGGTGGTGTTTACAGGTTGATTATTGGTAGGGTCAAAGGATAAACCCGTGCTACTTTGAAAATTAATCGAGCCATTTGCGTTTGGCAAAAGGTTGCCAATTGCATCTGATTTATCAATCTTGGCATTTTCAAGGTCTAGTTCAAATAGTTGTATGCTCAAATTATTCTGCTCTGCATAGATAACACATTCCTCCAATGTCCATCTTTTTTGTTGAGCGAATATCGCCCCGACGGAACACAGAAAGAGTAAAACGGTTAGTTTAATGTTCATTTTTTGATTTTTTGATTTTGATTGATGATTTTTACTCTTCACTATCTTCGGTTTCCTCCTCTTCATCTTCGCCCTTTTTTATGGGCTCTGTCTTGTTCCATATTTTCACGTTATCAGATTCGGTAAGTCCTGATACAATTTCAACATTAACGCCGTCAGAAATTCCGATTTCGATATCTTTCCGTTCGAACTCTTGTTCTCCGGTAGACACTTCGACATAAGGCTTGTCCGTTTTCTTATCGAACTGCAGCAAAGCTTCGGGTATAACCAAAATATCATCTTTCTTTTCTAAAACAAGCGACGCATTGGCACTATAACCTGCACGAATAAAAACGTCTTCCTGAACCTCTACATCACCCTCAATTTTAAATTGTACGGCACCTGTTTCTTCTATACCTTTTGGAGCGATAAATCGGAGTTTTGCATCCAATTCCTTTCCTTCGACCGCGCCAAGACTAATTTTCAAGGGCGTGCCTACTTCGAGTTTGCCTACTTCACCTTCGTCTACCTTGCCTTCAAAAATCATTTTACTCAAATCTGCTATCGTGGCAATCGTAGTTCCGTCGTTGAAATTGTTACTCTGAATGACCTGATCACCTTCTTCTACAGGTATCTCTAATATGGTGCCATCGACCGTTGCCCTGATATCGGTATTCGCAGTAGTTGAGCCGCCTGCAGAACCCAAACGTATAATTTGGTAGTCTGCCTTTGAGTTTTTCAATTCTTGTTCTGCCTGGTCATTCTGTAATTGAAATGTATTGAAATTTTGACTAGAAATCACCCCTTTATCAAAGAGCGTTTTGTTCCGGTTATATTCGATTTTGATATTGTTTAAGGCCAATTCTGCATTTCTGACTCTTCCACGAGCTTGGTTCAATGATTGCTCATTGGGCACGACCTTAATTGTCGCAATTAAATCACCGGCCTTTACCTTTTCCCCCTCTTGCAGGTACATTTTTTGAATAATTCCAGAAATTTGTGGCTTTATCTCGATTTCATCTTCTGGTACTACCTTTCCGGTGGCAACAGTTTTCTTTTCAATATTGGAGATAAACGGATTTTGTGTCTCGTAAGTAATAGCCTCTTTGCTATTTGATTTTATAAAAAAAGCGGCGGCCCAAAGCGCTCCAAGCACTAAAATTCCGATTAGAATATACTTTACAATCTTGTTCATTTCTTAGGTGTCTTAATTTTCTATTGGTTCAGTTGTTTTGATTTTTGTTACAAACATTTCAGTTTATTCTTCCCGTAAGGCGTCGATAGGTTTGATACTAACAGCGCGCTGGGCGGGTATGAGACCTATCAAGGTTCCTAATACGACCATTATCGCCAAAGCTCCTAAAACATAGGGTATGGGAACGGTTGGATTGGTATATGGAAAATCTATGTCTTTTGTTAGATTATTGATTATAGACAAGGCAACAGCTCCCAAAATAATGCCCATAATACCGGCGATTACAGTTAGGAAAACAGATTCTAAAATAATTTGATTCCTGACTTCGGCAGGTGTTGCGCCCAAGGCCCTTCGTACGCCTAGTTCTTTAGTACGTTCTTTAACAGAAATCAAAAGGATATTACCTATGCCAATAACCCCGGCCAGAATGGTTGCAATACCAACAATAAGGGACAAAAAGGTTATACCATTGGCGAAGCCCACTATTTTATTGAACTGCTCGCCCAAGTTAAATGACCCAAAAGCGCGTTCATCATCAGGATGTACTTGATGGATATTTTTTAAAAGGTTCTTGATATTTTCTTCGACCTTTAACACATCGGCATCATCATATGCCGCAATGGAAAACCAGCCCACATCGTTTCCTGTATTGTATAACCTTCTAAAGGTGGTGAAGGGAATGAATATATCACCATCTCCGCCGAATCCTCCGCCTTGTTCAAATTTGTGAACCCCGACTACTTGAAAAAAAACGTCGTCAATTTTGAAAAACCCTCCAATAGGATTTTCGTCTTTATCAAAAAGTTCTTTTTGGGTGCGCTCGCCAATAACGGCAACCTTTCTGGCCTGCTCAATATCTTCATCATTGAGAAAGCGGCCCCCATCATATATTTTTTTTGGGGCAATCTTCGTAAATGCCGGAAAATCCCCAAATAACGAATAGCTGCCAGATTTGTTACCGCGGGCAATATTCGCCGGTTCAGAACCAAAGAAGCCCCTCACATTACGAGGCGCAATATACTGCACCTCAGGAATTCGATTCTCAATCATGGTGGCATCTCCCAATTTTAATTGCATCTGTCGACCGGTTTTATAACCTTCGTTCGGCATGCTTGTACTCTGTGCCCAAACGAACATGCTATTTTTTGCAATGGTCTCGAACATACTCTCGAAGCCATTGTCCATGCCCTTTGCCGCGCCCGATAAAGCAATATAAATGAATATGCCCCATAACACTCCGATTACGGTGATTATGGTCCGTATCTTGTTCTTACTGATAGATCCGAAAATCTCTTGCCACGTATTTCTATCGAATATAAATCTCATATTATTCGTCTCTTAGTGCAACAATAGGTTTTATACGTGCAGCACGTCTTGCTGGAACGTAGCCCGCAATCGCCCCGAAAATGACTAGAATGAACGTGGCAAAAATAGCCATGCCCAAATCTATATAGGGGTTTGTAATAAAAAAATCTTTTAACTTTTCACCTATAGAACTTAAAATGGCAATACCAATCAACATGCCGACAAAACCAGAAATCGTCGTAATGAAAACAGATTCTAACAAAATTGTTCCGATAACGGTTTTTGGAGTTGCACCCAAGGCTTTTCTAATACCCAATTCTTTTGTACGTTCCTTAACCACGAAGACCATAATATTGCTTATACCAATAATACCGGCGATTATGGTACCAAAAGCCACGAAACCGACAATAATCTGAAGAACCCGGGCAAATTGCTGGTTTTGCTTTAATTGGTCGGCGATGTTTCGTATGAATATACCGTTCTGGTCCTTGGGGCTTATGTACTTCTTTTCCCTAATAAATCTATCGAGACTCTTTTCAAAAGCCATGGCACCTGCATAGCCAATCTGTGGTTTAAAACCTATGACCATGGCATCGATTTTATCGGTGTTTTTTTCGATAAGCTGTTGTGTTGTATAGGGGATAAAAATAGTACGTTCTTCCCTGTCTCCACCATCATCTTGAAAAACACCTATTACCTTAAAGGCGCTTCCGCCAACATCAATAAACTTACCCACTGCATTTTTAGCACCGAAAAGATCTTGCTCTACCAGCCTGCCAATGACGGCGTTTTTGGTCTTGTTCTTAATATCAAGTTCGTTCAAATACCTACCTTTCATTATAATGGTCATCTCACTGAACTGATGCGCAGGGCCGACCGCCCATGTAGCATAACTATTCGATTCGTTTTTGTAGCTGACCGTATCTTGTCGTATTATTCTTGGGGTAATGTATTCTAAAAACAGCGGGAAGTTTTTTTCAATATCGGCCAAATCGTCATTATCGAACTCGATAGATCGGTTCGCTTTGTAGCCTTTATAAGGCATGGTTGTTCGGCCTGTAAAAACTTGAAAAACATTAGTGGCATCATCACCAAAAAAATCATCAAAGGTATTGATGAGGCCATTCCCAAAACCAAAAAGCACAACGAAGATGAGAATACCCAAAGCCACAGTAAACCCCGATAAAAACGTACGGAGTTTATTTTTTTGAATCGTTTCGAAAATTTCTTTCCAGTTGTCCCTACTGAACATATTGTGCAGCTCTAACCTGTTCTACTTTTTTGTCTTCTACAATAATCCCATCTTTTAAGGTCACGATACGTTTGCACATATGGGCGATGTCTTCTTCGTGGGTAACCACTAAAATGGTATTGCCATTATCATTTATTTTTTGAATAAGGTCCATTACCTCGTATGAGGTTGTACTATCTAAGGCTCCAGTAGGTTCATCGGCCAAGAGAACTTTGGGTTCGGCAGCCATGGCTCGGGCAATTGCAACACGTTGTTTTTGACCACCGGAAAGCTCATTGGGCAAGTGGGTCGCCCACTCTTTTAAACCTACTTGCGTTAGATACTTTAGGGCCTTTTCTTCCCGTTGTTTTCTGGGCATTTTTTGATAGTACAAAGGCAGCGCCACATTTTCCATGGCGCTTTTGTAATTGATAAGATTGAAGGATTGAAACACGAAACCTAAAAATTTGTTGCGGTACTTGGCAGCTTTTGTTTCGTTAAGATTTTTTATCGGAACACCATCTAGGGTATAATCACCGGTATCGGCTTCATCCAACATCCCCAAAATATTGAGTAATGTGGATTTCCCAGAACCGGAAGATCCCATTATAGCAACCAGCTCGCCTTCTTTAATACTAAAATTCAATCCTTTTAAAACATGAAGGGTATTGTTACCCATTTTATAGGATTTATGAAGGTCTTTGATTTCTATCATGTTGGTTTTGTTAGTTCTATTTGGATTTTACCAGTAATCCAGCAATAAGACACGTAAGTTGCTGAAATGTTACAAGATTTCCTCTCAATTTTGTGTTAAATAATTTATTCCGTCTCGCCTTCTTCTTTTTCAATAGCGTTCCAAACTTTGATTTTATCCTGTTCGGAAATACCCGATTTGACCTCAACAAAAATACCATCACTGATACCTAGTTCGATATCCTTGCGGTCAAATTTCTGTTCGCCATTCTCTATCTCGACAAAAGGCTTTTTGGTCTTATCATCAAATTGTACCAGGGCTTCCTTTATGGCAAGAACACTATCTGCCCTCCCCAAAATAACAGAGGCATTGGCACTTAATCCGGCGCGGATAAATACGGAATCCTGTTTTTTCATAGTTCCTTTGATTTCAAATTGAATGGCACCGTTTTCTTCGTTACCTTTTGGGGCAATGTAGTCCAAAACGGCATCAAACGTTTTGCCTTCCAATGCGCCTACGGTAATTTCCAAGGGTAAATCTTCCTTTATTTTACCCACCTCGCTTTCATCGACCTTGCCTTCAAAGATCATTTTGTCGACATCTGCAATTGCAGCGATCGTGGTTCCCTCGTTGAAGTTATTGCTCTCGATAACCTGGTTACCCACCTCTACCGGAACTTCTAGAACCATACCGCTAACCGTAGCCCGAATCTGCGTGTTAGCTGCATTACCATAGCCCTTGGTTGTACCTGTTTTAACGATTTCATAACGCTTGTTAGCCGCAACATAGGTTTGTTTGGCCTGATCATAGTTGACCTGGGCACGTTCAAGGTCTACCTGCGAAATCACACCTTTTCCAAAAAGCCCCTTTTGACGATCCAAGTTTCGCAACTGGTCATCTAAATTGATTTTGGCTTCGTCAATGGAATTTCGTGCATCATTCAACGCGTTCAAATTGGGCACGACCTTTATTTTACAAATTAAGTCGCCCGATTTCACATAATCCCCGCCCACAACAAAGATTTCTTCGATAACGCCGGAAATATTCGGCTTGATGAGTACTTCTTCTAAAGGAAGAATACTGCCCGTCGCGACCGTTTTCTTGATTATAGTCTTTTTGGAAGCCTGCTCAGTTTCATAGGTGACAGGATCTTCGGCGTTCTTTTGGTATAGGTAGTACATAGCACCGCCAAAAGCGACAACGATGAACAATAGGATGATTCTGGTTACTGTTTTTTTCATTTTTACTTAGTTACATTTCTTGTCATTTCCGTCTTTCGGCCCCGCTTACGACAAACTACAGCGGAAATATTTTGATTGATGTTTTTCTGTTTCTTGTTTTGAATATAATGAAAGTTCGCTCAGGAAGATTTGTAAACGTTCAACATCTCGCATCCCGGAAACACCCCCATACAACCCTCAAGAGGGAAATCCCTTGTTTCATTTTTTTTATTTATAATCATTTACCTTTTTACTTCGCACTTCATATTATTCAGTTCTTAGTGCATCTATAGGTCTCACCTTAATGGCACTTTGGGCGGGAATAAACCCGGCCAACAGACCCGAAACAATTAATATTATTAGTGAACCGACTACCACACCAAGGCTCACACTAGGATTTGCGAACATATCTACGGGACCGTTCATTTCTAACAAGGTGTTTATCGCATAAATAACAAGAGCGCCCAAAGTAATGCCCGCCATACCGGAAATAATTGTCAAGAAAATCGATTCCATCAAAATCTGTAGTTTGATCGACCATGGATTTTCGCCTAGAGCCCTTCGAATACCGATTTCTTTGGTGCGTTCCTTCACCACGATAAGCATGATATTGCTTACCCCAATAACGCCTGATAGTAGTACTAATATCCCTACGAAATAGGCGACAAATCTCAAAGCGCCGAAAAGACTCTGAACCCTTTGGAATTGTTCGTACAAATCAAAATGGCCTACGGCACGTTGATCATCAGGGTGCACCTTTCGATTTTCTTTCACAACGCCCATAATCTTATCTTTGATACTTGTTATCGAGGTACCATCATTCGCGGTAATTGCCATCCATCCTACATCATTGCCACGATTAAAAGCTTGGGAGAACGAAGTAAAGGGCACAAAAATCTGCTTTTGCCCCTCTTCACCATCGCCATCGTTGCTTTTCTTTTTATAGGTACCGACCACCATAAAATTCACGCCCTGAATTCTGATATACGTACCAAGTACCTCCTCGTCTTTATCATAAAGGCCGTTTTTGACGCCATCACCTATTATGGCAATCTTTCTTTTTTCGTTGATATCGTTGTAGTTCAAAAATCGCCCTGAAGTAATCGTCATCGGGTCTTGTTTTATAATTTCAGGATAATCACCGTACACATTGTAAGCCCCGGTTTGTAGCCCCCGAACTACATTGTTGGCCCCACCAAAACCACCCAATTGGTTTCTAGGGGAAATAAAGCGAAGGTTCGGAACCTTATCACGAATGGCCTGTACGTCTTCCCTTTTAAAGAGAAAACTTCTTCCTTTGGGTAGCCCTTTATATGATTTTGTAGTAGCCCTGGACCACATAAACATTGTATTGGTAGCGATATCACCAAAATCTTGCATGATGCCGTTCTCCAATCCTTTCCCTGCAGAAAGCAAAATTATTAGGATAAAAATACCCCAAAATACCCCAAAAGCAGTCAATATGGTTCTGAACCAATTACTGGTGAGTACCTCTAAAATTTCTTTCCAACGGTCTCTGTTAAACATTGTTCATTTCGTCAATGAAATTCAAAAATTCTCCTCCTAACCTTCCCCAAGGCGAAGGAGTTATTACAAATCGTCTCAAAATCTATTTACTTCAGCTTTTTAACTCTTTAACCCTCTAGCCCCAAATTCATAACCCTGAACCCGTAGCTCTAACTTCGTAAACATAAAATCGCACATCATTTTTATTCGTCACGCAACGCATCTATCGTATGGATGTTTGCTGCTCTCCATGCCGGGAAAAACCCTGCTACGGCCCCTGCAAAAACTAGAACGAACACTGTCGATATCGCAACTGTAAAATTGACGGATGGGTTCAAAACATAGTCAACTTCGATATGAGGCCCCAAAAGTTCCAGCAGGCCCATACTAAAAATGAGGCCCGCAAAACCAGAGATAGCGGTAATAAAAATAGATTCATGTAAGATCATGCCCACAATCGACCACGGTTTTGCACCGAGCGCCTTGCGGATTCCAATTTCCTTGGTTCGCTCGCGCACCACGATCAGCATAATGTTACTGACGCCAACTACACCTGCGATAATAGTACAGATGCCTACGAACCAAAAGAAAAGTTTGATGTTATCGGTAAGGCTATAGAATCTTTTTGCTGATTCCATGGCACTATACACATTTATGGCACTAGTATCATCCGGTGCCACGGTATGCGCCTGTTGAAGGTAGGATTGTAAATCGTTCTTGAATTTTACGGCATTGGCCACTGCCTTCTCAAAATTTTCTGCCGGTGGTAACGTGTACCCCAAGTTGTCCAAACGATCACCACCATTGAACACACGCTGGGCGGTAGTTTTAGGGATGAAGATGCGTTCTTCCTCGCGGTCTTCCGTCTCTCCGAACCGGCCGATTATTTTAAAGGGGATTCCAGAAATATCTATAAACTCCCCGACCGGGGTTTCCACTTCCCCAAAAACATCTTTTGCGATTTTATTTCCGATTACGGCCACCTTTGCTGTATTTACCTCATCTTGGTAATTAAGAAAACGCCCCTCGAACATTTTGGCGTTCTCAATTTGTTGAAATTGATAAGACACACCTTGTACACCGTACACCAAGGCTTCATTACCATAATTTACCGAGACATTACGAACAAATATTCTTGGAGATTTATACTCGATATCGTCTTCCAACAAATTGGCAGAAAATTCATAATTCTCATTACGAAGTTGGATATTTCTACCCGGATTGAGCCCTTTATATTTTTTAGTGGTTACACCTGGCCATACCCAGACGCTAGTCGCTGCATCTTGTGCAAACTCATTAGCAATACCATTACGGAAACCCTGCCCAAAACCCAATAAAATAACGAGGATAAAAATACCCGAGGCCACTGAAAGACCTGTTAAGAAAGTCCGCAACTTATTTTTACGGATAGTATCAAAGATTTCTTGCCATCTTTCGATGTCGAACATGTAGTCGGTATTATTGATTGATGAATACGACCCGGAGGAGTCGTACGGTTATAAGACTGCTATAAACCTGTATTGTTACAGTAAAAAACCCAAAGAAATGTTAAATTTCCTTGGCGGGTTTGGGTCTCATTTTCTTATAAACAAAATAAAAAAGAACAGCCACCAAAATGTAGGGTATGGCCATCAGATAGACGATACCGTTATTGACTCCTTCGGCAACATCGGTATTTCCCCCACTTTCGAGTACCGCACGGCACATAGCACATTGGGCTTCTCCAAATTCAGGGTATAGCAATAGTGTCGCAAAAATTACTATGAAAGCTAGTTTTCTCATTTAAACTTCTTGGACTGCCTGTCCGGCTTCGTTGTTCAGGCGGGCTCTCGGACTGGCGTTATCTTTTTTAATAGTAAGGCGAAATCATCAAATAGACCACAACACCCGTAATGGCGACATATAACCAAATAGGAAAGGTAATTTTCGCCCATTTTTTATGACTTTCAAACTTTTTCAAATACGCAAAAGTATAAGTTTTTAATACCAAAGGTATTATTGCTATGGATAGAACAATATGTGAAACCAAGATGAGAAAGTATACATATCTTAGACCTCCTTCACCTCCATAAGCCGTCGATTCAGCGGTCATGTGATAAGCTATGTACATCAAAAGAAATAGAAGAGATAGACCGATGCAGGTGGTCATGATGTTCTGGTGCAGTTGTCGTTTACCGTTCTTGATGGCCCATACTGCAACAATCAACAACACCGCTGTGAGCCCATTTATTGAAGCGTATATAGGAGGCAGAAACCCCAATCGTTCAACATCGGGTATCTTTACACCGAACAACACTGCCACAACAACCGGAACCACAACCGAAACTAGTGTAATCAGCCTATTGAACTTTTTCTCTTTTGACGCAACACTTCCCATTACTCGGTTAAAAGTTTTTTTATGTCTTCTTCCAAAATCGACATCTGTTCTTTTTCGCCATGATCATTTTCTCCCTGCACCTCAGTAATCGCACCCCGATAATAAATAATAGGATTACCAAACTCGTCAACCCTAGAGCGTATAAACCCATTTTTATCTACAAGAGCGAATAGACCCGAATGTTCAAAGCCTCCTGGGGCATCGGGCATTTCTGCTGCAAAAATATTGAAGCCATTGTTTGCAAGTTCATAAATTTTGTCTTGGTTACCGGTCATGAGATGCCAATCTAAATCGGTAATGCCTTTTTCTTCAGCGTAGGCTTTCAAAACCGCGGGCGTGTCGTGTTCAGGCGTAATTGAGAATGAGGCAATACCAAAATCTTCAAGGCCTTCAAATTCACTTTGTAGGGCAACTAAATTCTCCGTCATAATGGGGCATATGGATGGGCAACTCGTAAAGAAAAACTCTACAACGAAAACCTTACCCTTATAATCTTGGTCGCTAATCAACAAACTGTCTTGATTTACGAACTCAAAGGAAGGCACGCGACGCTTTTTACCATCTAAAAGCACATAAGACAATTCCGCAGAATTATCCTTTACATTCATTCGATCGTTCTGGACTACGGTACCACTTTTGACGCGGTCTATAATCTTTGGAACGAAAATAATTCCGAAGACCAAGATGACCAACGATACCCAGACATATGTGTATTTATTTTTCATTTTTACGTTATCGATAGCTTTACCAACACGCCGAACCCATGAAAGATTAGAGCCCTTCTGTGTTTTAAGAAAATTGTAGGTGGCGCATCGATTTTTTCCTTCCTTTATGGGAGTTATTTTTCCCGATTTGCATTGTTCTTTTTCAGGGCCAACCGATACTCGGCCAAAATAATTTTTACATCATCTTCCATTTTGTTATTGAGATCCGCAACAGAGGTCGTGTTGAAACCAAATTTTGTGCCTTCATCTTCATCATTCATGCGGCCCCGAAGATTCAAGTCTTTATCGATGATAAAAACATAAGGTGTACTTAAATTCTCGTCAAGGCTCAAATCGGTTTTTAAGCTGGAGAAGAAATCGGTAATTCGGCTTTCATCTGCAAAAATGAATTCCCATTTTTTGACATCGGCCAAGTTACCCAACTCTTCTTTCAATTCAGAAACACTATTCTCGGTGCCCTTTGGAACAATCATTACAAACTGAAAATCTTTGAATTCATAAAAACGCTTATAGATTTTTTGATTAAGATTGAACGCATTACCCTTTTTTTGATCGACGTCATTACCTAAAAATCCCAATATGGTTATTTTGTTCTTTAAGGTAGTATTCTCGTCTAGAAGGGCTACATCGCTAATATTTTCAGTGAGAATAGGAAGCTTTCCGAAATTATTGACCCCAGAGGCAAAAAAGAGATAGGCCACAATGGGAAGGACAAACAACGTAACCAATACTAACGTTTTCTTCATAATAATTGTACTGTACAAAAACTAAAATCGAAGTCTTCGCTTCACTTAGCAAAGATAGGGCAGAATCGGTTAAAGGGGTATTATGAATTCATAACATTTTCATAACCGAGGTACAACCTAACCTTCATCACAAAACAAAATACCCCGCCGAAAGGCGGGGTTAATTCAACCTGTTTTTTTGAGAATTTTGATTTTGGCGTAATTCTTAAAAAAAGATTTCACTAATAAAAAAGACGGTAATGAAACCGTCTTAGTATGCTGTTAATTTATGGAATTATCCTGTTTAGAAATTCCATTTTACAAATCCATCTTTATAGACATTGTAGACGTAATCAGCTTCGAACAGAAGTATGAATACCAGATACAACACGAGAAAGATTGGAGTCCATACAATGGCCCTGCGCAAAGCACTTTTTTCGTCCCGCAAGTGCATAAAGTCCCAAGCAATATAATAAGCCTTCACTAACGTGAGAATGATGAATATCCAATTGAGGACCTTCATTCCCAAGAAGTAAGAATGGGTCAAGACACGAGGCTTAATAATACCCAAAGCTACCTCTACCATAGTAACTAAGGTTAAAAATATAAGTACCCCCCAAATTTTTTGGGTATTGGATTTGAACTTTAAAAGTCCTCTAAAAATTTCAAGTTTGTGTTCGTGTGCCATATGCTAATCAAATTATTAAACAGATTTCCACATTCGCGGAAATGACAATGATTTATACCAAATAAAAGAAGGTAAATACGAATACCCAGACCAAATCTACAAAGTGCCAATACAATCCTACTTTTTCGACCATTTCATAATGGCCCCTTCTCTCATAAGTACCCAATATCACATTGAAAAATATGATGATATTAATAAGAACACCTGAAAAAACGTGAAAACCGTGAAAACCGGTGATAAAGAAAAAGAAATCAGCAAACAAGCGGCTTCCGTATTCGTTCTGTACCAGATTCGCGCCTTCGACTACCATTATGGCATCGTTAATTTTCTCTAAAGTTTGGTCTCTTGTAAGTAACGTCTTTTCGCCCTCTTCCTCACCTTCCTGGAGTATGACCTCGGTTCGTATCAGGATGCTCGGGTTGGCCTTCAAACCTTCCGTCACCTCATCAAGGGAATAGCTTGGTGTGTAACCTTCATTATAATACCAAATACCGTTTTTGCGTTCATGTTCGGTACGTTCGCCCGGTATGGTCTTCGCGAAATCACGTAAGGCAGCGCGTTCTCCTGTTTCGGCATTTACAAACTGTAATATTCTACCGCCCTTGGTCTCTACCGCTCCATAATCACCCTTGATAAAAGTAGCCCATTCCCAAGCTTGGGAGCCGACAAAAATTGCACCTCCGATTATCGTCAAGAACATATACCAGATTACGGCATTCTTTTTCATATGATGTCCGGCATCAACGGCCAAAACCATGGTTACCGAAGACATAATGAGTATAAAAGTCATGAATGCCACATAAATCATGGGGTAATTGCCATGAAAGAACGGAACGTGCGTAAAAACCTCATCTGCAATAGGCCAAGTTTCGATGAACTTGAATCTAGAAAAGCCATAAGAGGCCAAAAAACCCGAGAAAGTCAAGGCATCGGAAACGAGGAAAAACCACATCATCAGCTTTCCATAACTTGCTCCAAGGGGACGATTTCCACCTCCCCAAACGTTTTCTTCCGATGTACCAGTTGTTACCGTAGAATCCATATATTTTAAAGTCTGGTTATAATTTGCACAAATTTAAAGTTTTCTTGTCTGAAACGAAAATCGATTAGTAATGAAAACCAACTTTATTTCAATTTATTATCCCACGAAATACATAAAGCCCATCAAATAAACCCAAAGAAGGTCTAGAAAATGCCAGAAAGTAGCGCCCAGTGACACGCCCAGATATTCTGCGGATGTGTACTTTCCTTTTAATTGATTGAACAGAACCACCAAAAGAGAAATAATTCCTGCTCCAACGTGAACTATGTGTACCGCCGCAATCAGAAAGATATACGATAATTTGATGTTACTGGTAGGCCCTGTAAAATAATAGCCCTGCGCCACCATCTGTGAAAAACCGTTGAACTGTAAGACAATGAAAGCGAGGCCGAGGCCCAAGGTGACGAAAAGCAAGTTGGTGGCTATTTTGCGCTTGTCTTCCTGAATTGCTTTTTTGGCCAAAATATAGGTCAAACTACTTACAATAATAATCGCGGTACTAATATAAAAGGCCTGGGGCAGCTGAAGGTCGCTGATCCAATCTTCTCGGGTACTACTTACAATGTAGGCACTTGTCCAACCCGCGAAACCCATAATGAGGCTCACAATACCGAACCAAAGCATCATTTTCTTCGCCCTGTCATTTTTCTCTTTTCCCGAGCCCTGTGTTAAATCCATTTATAATTTTTAGTCGTTAGTCGTTAGTCGTTAGTCGTTAGTCGTTAGTCGTTAGTCGTTAGTCGTTAGTCGTTAGTCGAAGGCAGCTTTTCTAGGCATACTATAAAATTATAAACTCAGTTTTAAACCCTGCCCTGCGTCAAACAAATTTGTCTATTACGTACACCACCTGCATTAAGGTAATATAACTCACACTTGCCAACATTAATCTTCGGGCAGTGGCATTATCTCTCTTTTCATAAAGGCGAAAAGCAAATACCAACATCACCATACCCATTAAAAATATAAGTATTGCTGCAGGAACGGATAATTGCAACCTTCCAGTAATGCCAAAAACAGGAATGATCGAAATTACGAGCATCCAAATCGTGTACATAATTATTTGCAACGCGGTACCCTTATCTTTTTTTCCTGTGGGAAGCATTTTAAATCCTCCTTTTTTATAGTCTTCGTCGAGCATCCAGCCTAAGGCCCAAAAATGCGGAAACTGCCAAAAAAACTGGATCATGAACAATGTACCGGGTTCGATACCAAAATCATTGGTCGCTGCGACCCAACCCAGCATGAACGGAATAGCACCAGGAAAAGCCCCGACAAAAACGGCCAAAGGGGTCTTAGTTTTAAGAGGCGTATAAACGCTCGTATACAGAAAGATGGAAATCGCCCCGAACATCGCCGTTTTAGGATTAAGAATATAGAGCGCTACAATACCAAGTACTGTTAGCGTGACGGCTATTCCCAATGCCTTGTTCACCGACATTCTGCCCGCAGGTATCGGCCGATTTTTGGTGCGGTTCATCAGTGCGTCCAAATCTTTTTCGATAATCTGATTATACGCATTCGAAGCCCCCACCATACAATAACCGCCAAATGCTAGGAGCAATAACGAAATCGCATCGACTTGATAGGCACCCAGAAGATAGCCAGCTATAGACGAGAATACTACGCTAACTGCAAGTCGAGCTTTGGTAATTTCTTTAAAGTCGGCCATTGCCAATGTCCAAGCCGGACTTGTCGCCGTATTCACCGCAGTTTTCATTCGTCTTTTTTCGGACTGCAAAGATAGTCTGCAACCTCATTTTTTGCAACGAATCGCCTCACTTTATATTATTAAAGTTAACGGCCGAGGCTGGCAGGTTGCATACTTAGTGTAATAACAAAAAAAACCATCTACGAAATGTAGATGGTTTTTTTACTTATTTTATTTGTTTGCCTACTTACTGTAGCTTAAAAGTAATCGGAATACTAAAAGGAACCCTTACCGCTCTACCGCGCTGTTTCCCTGGGGTCATTTTAGGAAGCTTGCCAATAATACGTGCAGCCTCTTTTTCCAAATTTTTGTCCGGACCTCGCATTCTTACATTACCGATGCTGCCATCTTTTTGAATGGTAAACATTACGCTTACCCTTCCTTGCACTCCCATTTCTTGGGCAATTTCAGGATATCGGAAGTTTTTACCAATGTGCTTCTGCATCATTGTTTGAAAACATTTCCTTTTGTCAGGAGCGCCTTCACAACCCGGAAAAATAGGTACATCTTCAATAACGGCGAAAGGTACATCGACGTCTTCGAAATCTTCTTCGACCATAACATCTTCAACTTCGATTATCTCCTCTTCCTGGCTTGTCTCCGTAGACTCGATTACGGTCTCTTCCACTTCTTCCTCATCTTCCACAATCTCAATGATTTCAGGTGCAGCCGGTGGTGGTGGTGGTGGTGGTGTTTTAATCTGCTCTGTCATAGGAACCTCTTCGTCTAAATCATCGTCGACATTCATCGAAATATCATAATCATTGGTCTTGTCGTAGGTTTTCCATTCCAGCGCACGCCAGACAAGTAGCATTACCAATGCAAGCCCTACCACAAAATAAAGACTACTATTACGCCCGACATCTGCTTTCGGATTCTTTTTCGCTTCCATATGTTTGAATTTTAATGTTTGCTAATTTAATTAAATATTCCGTTAAAACGCAATTAATTTTTCCATTTTAACCGCCATTCGTTCAAAAAAAAGAATTTCATTACCCACACTCCCGAAATCGCACCCAAACTATTCGCAAGGGCGTCGAACAAATCGGCCTGTCTTGAGGTGGTGAAGGTAAATTGTAAAACTTCAATAATTATACCAAAAACTATCGCCCCGAAGACTACTGAACAGAGGGTTTTGTAAAGAGGAAAACTGCCCTTGGTCGACTCACGCACAAAGAATGTTGCCAGCACAGCAGCCACAAAATAGAAGACAAAATGAACCGCTTTATCTAGATGGGGAATATTGAATCTTGAGATATAGATATCGGTACCTTCAAAAGAAGATAAGCTGGAAAAGGTGATAAACACCATCCAGCTTATAAATGCAATTGTATACTTACGGTCTTTAAGCACCGATAAGCGTTTTGTAATCCTCAGCAGATAGCAGTTCGTCGGCTTCCGAAGTATCGCTGATTTTTATTTTCACCATCCAGCCCTCGCCATAAGGATCTGAGTTGACCTTTTCGGGAGCATCTTCCAAAGCCTCATTGAATTCAATGATTTCACCAGTTAGCGGAAGGAAAAGATCAGAAACGGTCTTTACCGCCTCCACGGAACCAAACACTTCATCCTTTTCCAGAGTCTCGTCTATGGTCTCCACTTCAACATAAACGATATCGCCCAACTCGCCTTGCGCAAAATCTGTTATGCCAACTGTGGCGATATTACCTTCTAGCTTGATCCATTCATGATCCTTGGTGTACTTTAATTCTGATGGGATATTCATTGTTTTTTTATTAGAAAAGCAAATGTAAATGATTCCAAAACGATTTTCAAGGAAATCGTATTTTCTTGGCGTAATTGCGAGGAGCGGAAAAAAGAGTGACTCCTGTGGAAAATTGGAAACGAATTGGTAATCTTTTCAAGCTTCAATTAGCTTTAATAAATTGCCGCGCCGCATCAACCGTGAAATTTTGAAGGGCTCTTCGCAATTCGCTAATTCCCAAAATTGTACCGTAAGGTAAACCCAGTATTGATGCTTGTTTGTGGGAAAGCCGTTGAAACCGCAAACTGCGAGAACGAATGGTCGTAGTAGAACAAGGCGTTCAAGTTTTTGCTCAACGCGTAGTCGGCAGTAATTTTGATCGACAATAAATTTTGGCCGGAAGTAATCTGGTTGTTGTCAATATCGAGATTTCTAATAATCGTAATATTGTCGCGAAAAGTAACATCGCCCTTCAGGTTCAGGTCACCCTTTAAACGGGTCTTGTTACCTCCGATATTAGTAACGAACTTCACATCCTTAAAACGATAGCCCAACCCCAAGGTATATTCTTCCCCGTTGGTTTCAGTCATCAGATTATTGTCGAAACTCAATGCCAATATGCGGCTGGTCCGCATTTCGGCCAACACGCTAACGGAGTTTTTCATTTCGAAATCGACACGCATTAAGGGATTAAACTCGTCGTTAAGTACTACATTGTTCAAAATAAGGTCAGACATTAAATTACCGCTTTCGGGATCAATCGTAGGCAAGCCTTCATTTTGTAATTGTACTTTCTCCAAATTGGTCTGAAATGAATTGATACTATAGGCAGCTCGATAACCATGACTTAATGAAAAGCGCTGAAACTTTTTCTTAAACCATTTGTTACGCATCAGTCCGGTGTATTTCAAGTTCCAATTAGGTATCGGTATCTGCCGAAAAACATCAAGATTTACCCTGTCGGCGTTTTGACCTGTATAAGCGGCAAAAAAAGCAGGTAAAAGTACATCTTGTTGGGTTTTTCCATATCCTTCAGGGAACCCATCATCATCCGGCTCTCCCGGGGATTGACCTCTATCGGCAACCAACCTATTGGCAATGGTAATCCGGTTTTCCTTGAATTTTTCAAAAGTCGCCGAGTCGAACTCATCGCTTTTTCCAAAAACTGTTCCGATCATTAGAGTAGATACACTGAAATTACCATATTCGTTGCCCAGTGGGATTTCGTTCTGGGCCCAAAGGTCTATATCGTAGTTCTCTTGATAACTTCTAATAAACTGGCGTTCGGCGGCGAGATCTATGGTCAAATCCTTTGTTGGTATTGCCGTAGCGGTGAGGTTCAGCTGCTTGTTGACGCTTTCAATATACTGTTCGTTGAACTCGTTAAAATTAATCAACCAACCCTTACGTGCGGCATCAAAGCGTACATCGGCCTGACTACCGAATACAAAACCAATTGATGGTCTTAAAGACCCTACGAAACCAACAGATTGCGTGTAGCCCGGAAGTACCTTTCCGCTAGTTTGGTTATAATTAACGTTGAGCCGCTTGACCATAGTCAATATATCGATCGCAGTATTAGAGAATCCGCTAATTTTCTTCTTTTGCTTTTCCCCTCCAGAAACAGGGTTGCCCGCTTTATCCTTACGAACGGGTGCCGTACTGGCATTCGATTTGCCATTACGTTTTTTGAGCCCTATCATATCATAGAACTTCTGCATCGTTAGGTTGGCAGTCAGGTTATGTGTGCTGGCATTCTGCACCGTGTTTATCGAAACCACCTGAAGCGGATTCATTTCGCTAGGGTCGGGGTTTTGTTGCTCTGCAACGGCAAGGTTGAGGGCATCGCCACCCCGTTGCCAATCGAAATTGCTCGCATAGCTATATTGGGCATTTATAAAATCTAGTACGGGTATTTTACTAAAGGGCAGTTCGTAGTTTAGTTCTAACGTTTGGGCATGCCGATTGGGTTCGCCTAGATCCCAAAAACCGTCCCATAGCCCCAACGTCTGATCGATTTCGGAATTAGGGTTAGAGGGGTCCTCCAAATAATTACGCACGATATGGTTATTGCTCGCAGTCAGGTTCATACGCAAAGATTTCGTCAAGCTGTAGTTTACAGCATACTGCCAATTGAACAGATAATTGCGTTGCCTTAGGGTCGGAAGGTCTAGCTTTTCAACATCTTTTTCAACGACATCACGAAAACGCTGTTGGTTGAACTGCCGATTAAAATTCGAGTTTACCGATATGCTCGTAGGCAACAGGCTTAGGTTCAGCTCTTTCAGCCATTGCCAGTATTTACCCGTAAACAGGGAATCATTTTTGGCAAAAGGCGCGACCTCGACGGGTTTGAAATTGTGGTTGTATACAAAACCGGTAACAACACTTTTATCTTCTAACGAAGCGATTTCAAAATCTCTGTGGTTTGTCTCGTTATATGAATAATTGAAGTTGAAATTCTCGATATCGTAGAAGTTGGCCTCGGCCTCCTCTCCCCTATCCTTGCGTACCCCGATAAGGTTCAAACTGGTTCTTTTCGTATAGTCTTCGGCCTGCTCCTTAATATCTTCGGGGTTTTGGGTGCTACCGGGATCTTCGGCCGCCGCTATTCTATCAGCTAATTTTAAATCATCGTATACAGGGTCGAACTCGGGAGTGATAAATTCTTCTGAAATACCATAATTAAAAGGAATTTGAATACCCCATTTCGGCGGAAGCAATTGCCCTACATTAACATTGGTGACCAAATCGTATGAAATGGCATCTTCACGTGCGCGTTCGTTCGGCATTTGATCTATACTTCCAAAGCCGGAGGTGCTGGTGCTGCCCGTGGCCGAAATGTTGGCAAAATCGGCAATGTTGCCATCAACCGCAGCAATTGCTGCCCATCCACCTTCATTATCTAAACCTGCCAATCTCAACTCGTTAAACCAGACTTCTCCCCTGACAGGTAGTCTACTGGTATTTTTAATGCCTACCATGGCGCTTCTTATACTTCCCAATGATGGGTTACCCCTTATACCGATGCGCAGGCGACCAGGGGTACGCTCGGCGAATTCATCGACAGATATAACTTCACCATCGACAACCTCAAAGTAACGCACCTCGTTCAAATTACCGCCATCGATCCAGACCGATTTCACCTTGTTCAAGTCCGCTAAGATAACTTCCATTTCATTATTTATGGGCCAAATGGCTTCTTCTGATCGCGCACTAAAGGGAGTGAATTCCAAAGGCAATTCCAATTGATAGAAATTTTCGGAAAAATCGGTACCTATCCTAAGGAAGCCTACCAACGGTTGCTCAATATCGTATATATCGGATTCAAGAATTTTCTCGGCATGCATGAACATCTTCAGCTTTTTATATTGGCGCACATCGATGTTCACGTTTTTAAATACCCCTCGGGCATCTTCGGGTTCCAAGTTTTCGACAATCAAAGAAAGTGATTGCTCGTTCTGCTGAATAATCGTATTATTATTGTTCAATTGCTCTCTACGAACCCCTGGTGGCAGAACATAAGGTATCGGGGTACGGTTCTCGTTTTCTTGAATATTTACGGCATTGACCTTGAAAGTAGTGTTGTCGTCGTCAGGGTTCGGGTCGTTGTTGTCTAAAGGCTTTAAATAGGTACGCCAATCGCCACGCACCAAATCCAACGTTGCGAAACGCAATATGACGTCGCTGGTAAAACCGGTCATGTACATACGCATAGAACTAATAGAGCGGAAATCGGTAATACCGCCCACTGCATCGGCAAAATCATTTAAGGGGATCTTATACTGGATCCATCTTGCCCGTACCGTACTGCCGTCAGGAATTCTGTTATCCCCAGAAAAGACCAAAGAATCTCGAATATCGGTTACGTACAAATCATTGATATTCGTATTCGGCTTAATTGGGACTCGATATTCATAGTAACTGTTTACTGTGTTCATCGTCAGGTCACGGTCGATATCCTCTACATCCGGTAAGGTAGTCGAACCCCTATTATCATTGGTGACCTGTACCGGTGAGTTACCTTGCGTGTTATTGAAATTTAAGTATCGATCGAGAATACCGCCTTCGCGCTGTAAAAAATATTCGTAGTTGTCCAATGCTGGATCAGCGCCGTTCGCCGTGCCGTAGATGGCCGCCTCAGCACCATCGTCAAGACCATCAAGGCCAACATCTTGCTGTACGCGATTGCCCTCATTGACATCGAATGCGTACACAAGGGCCTGAGTGGCAGGAACGGGGCCCCATATCGGGTTTTCAGGTTTGATGCTCCCCTCCCCGTTGATAGGCAGCCCATTTTCGTATTGTTTCAGGCCATCGGACAATATATCTTCGGTAATGTTACCAAAGTTCAATACCAATTCACCTGGACCAGTGGCAATACCATCTACATAGGGGTCCATTACCCAAAATTGAACGAATTCGACATTGGCCTGTTCAAAATTCGTACTGCTCAAAGAGCGCATGATACCACCCCATTTCTGGTCGGTAGCAACGTTTTCAAAATTTTCGCTCGCGTTATATGGCCCCTTTAGATTCGGGTAGTAGGCCAAATCAAGCGTAGTCTGCTGGCGTGTCTGGCCTTGGGAAATTTCCACTTTCGGAAAGACCTCATCGACAAATATTCTTCGTGTGGCGTTGGTAGAGATATCGCTATCACTGATACTAGAAGGTCTTTGATTCGTGTAAAACACGGGATCAATCGTATACCAGGCCATTTTCGCCCTATTAAAACCCGTCTCCAAACCTTTTTGAGTTGGCGTATCCAGAAATTCAACTGGTGTACTAGCCAAGGCCCAACCCAACGAAGAGCGGACATCTATTAAAGACTGCGCACCTTCGAAGTCATCTAAATAGGTTGTTGTTTCTCCCTGAAAATCCGCATTTTTGGGGGAATTCGGCTTTAACCAAGCCATTTCGCCACGTACAGATAGGTTTGAGGGCACATCCGTATCAATATTCGGAAGTTTGTTGACCAATCGGGTCAAAAATGGAACTTCGGTAGAAAAGTTTCCGTTGATACCGAAAATAGTATTGTTCACCGGTTCGACACCAAAATTTGATTTTTGTGTCAACGGCCTTTCATTCAAATTCAAAAGTGTAGCGCCTAATACAAAATTCTCGTTGAACTGGTGTTCGACATTGACCCCGGAAAACCTTCTTGTTTGTTGCCCGAAGACCGCATTGTTTTCTACCGAAATGTTGATAGGGGTATTCGAAGCCTCTAAACTGGGGTCCAGAATCTGAACTGTACCTGCCTGATAATTTACCGTATAATCGATACCTTCCTGTAGCTGTCTGCCACCGGCAGTAACCCGAACTGAACCTCTCGGCACGTTAAAGGCACCAATAGGTATACCATTGCTACCTTCAGACTTGTACCTACCCTTTAACATAAATTTGTTCTTTTCGGGGTCCTGCAATGCCGCCGATTTGGTCAGATCGTACATATCTTTGAAGACATAGCGTTCTTGGTTGGGGTTGTACGTATTTTCTTGCTCATAATCACCACTTCCCAATTCCTCGAAGAGATACTTCCCAAAAGGTTCGACCTTGGTAAAGATTATTTGACCATTTTGCGTATCTACTGTAAGGCCCGGAACAAAATCAAAGAAACCATCTCCGCCGGGTTGTAAATCATTATAGGCATTCAATCGGTCAAAATTAAAGACGTTCAAAAGAATACGATCCTGAAGACCATCTGGCCACGTGGCATCATCGACCGGGGTGATATAGTTTCTAGGTGTCGGATTGCTATATAGGATATTCAGTTTGAAATCTTCTTGGCTCAATCGAAAAGCACCCGTAGCGTAGATATTTTTCATCATCAAGTCCCAAATCGGATCGGAAACGTTGGTGATATTACTTTTAAGAAGTTTAAGAATCAGTGTGTTATTTTCGATTATCGGGTTTTCAGTCGGTCCTGAAACTGTTGTCGCATCTAGACCGCCGTTGGCGAACTCACCCACTTGATACACGTTACCATTATGTGTATATTGATAGGCCACGGCCAGAATCTCATCGTTGCTCAAACGCTGATTCAATGAAATATAGCCCAATTGCGAATTAAAATTGTAGTCCCTGACCAGCTCCATCTTACGGGCATTTTCCAAATAGGCATAATCGAAACCTTGGTTCGGTTGATATCCCGGCACGTTAAATCCTTGTTCTATCGTAGCAACATCACGAATACTTTCAGTAAGAACCCCGCCAGAGCCAATCATTGCTGGATCATAGTCGTTGGCATTGTTCCTTGGGAGGCCGTTCGGTTGGCCGCCATTGTTCATATTAAAGAAGTTGGGAGGTGGAGCGTTACCAGCTATCTCCCTATAAATTCTTGTTTTAGCATTTTCAACGCCCTCCAAGGGATCATATTCCCCCAAATCTTGTATCCCTACAATATTACGAACGTTCTGGGTCTGCTGGCTACGGTTGGTCACCCAGACTTCTAGACGCGTAATCTGCACTTGACTACGGATGTAAGGATAGTTCTCCAGTGCATCATCATAATTGTCCCTAAAAGATTGAGAAAGAAAGAAGTGTCTATCCTCATCATAATCTAAAGCCGTAACCTCAAATTCGCTCAAGGTACCGCCACCTTGGGCGACGACGGTATTATTTTGCGATTGCTGTTGAGAAAAAACTGCCGTAACCGAGGTCTTACCGAACTGCAATTGTGTCTTTACGCCAAAAAGACTTTGCGAACCTTGAATCAACGAACTGTTCAAAGGCATAGAGATATTACCCACCTCGATCGAACGAATAATATCGTCTTCTGTCGGGGTATAGTCCAACTTTACAATATTCTGGAAATCAAAGGTCGCCTCAGTATCATAATTTGCAGTTACCTGAAGACGCTCACCAATTTTCCCCAACATGCTCAGGCTGATACGTTGATCAAAGTCAAATGAAGTATTCGTGCGATTTCTTGGGGATAATGAAGGATTGTCATTTTTTTGCCAAATAACACCCAAATCCATAGCCACAGAACCTTGCGGAATGACCTCAATGGTATTTCCGCCAAAAATAGATTGAAACCACTGTTTATTCGTGTAGAAATTCGGAAGCAGGTTTTTTCGTGCCTCCTCGCTGCCCTCTTTTTTACCTGAATAGGCATCCGATTTTTCCTTAAAATAATTTTTGATATTCTCTTTGCGCACCAGTTCGTAGTACTGGTCTGGGGTCAGTATAATGGGGTAGCCAATATCAAAATCACCTAACTTTTCAGAATAGATGTACATTTTCAGCTTGGGATCATAAAAGTATTTGGAGACAATACTTTCTGGGTTCTCCATACGGAGTTTCCCCAAAGAAAAACCAGTTTTAACCGAATCGACCTGCTGCTCTTCCGTATCCTCGCCCTCGGTTTCTTGGGCATACGAAGTAGCCATTGAAATCACGAAAAAGAAGAATAGGAGAGTAAGCTTAAATGGTGATTTAAGAATTAGTTCGGCCCCTGTTTTCAAACTTGTTACAAATTTTTAAGCGCAAGTTTAATAATGTTCTCTGCGCTAAGCGAGGGGTCTTGGGCGAGCACTTTATCCACTATCTTTTCAGTGGGTCTTCTAGCAAAGCCAAGAACCTCTAAAGCAGATAACGCTTCTTCTTTATTTGTATTGTTCGCAGGCGAGGAAACTTCGCCGATATCGTACACTTTTAAAATCTTGTCACGAAGGTCAAGAATAACCCTTTGCGCCGTTTTTGCACCTATGCCTTTGATAGACTGAATTGTAGGCACATTACCATTGGCAATAGCATCTCGAATTTGAGCAGGTTCAAGCGATGAAAGCATCGTACGGGCAATACTGGATCCAATACCTGAAACGGAAAGTAATAAGCGGAATATTTCGCGTTCAGAGCGTTCTGAAAAACCGAATAATGTGTGTGAATCTTCCTTGACCTGTAGGTGAGTAAAAAGACTGATGGTTTCCGAGTCGTTGATTCTTGAAAAGGTATGCAATGTTATATTCACGAAATAGCCTACGCCAGCACATTCGATAACAACATAAGTCGGGTTCTTTTCTACTAGTTTACCTTTAAGATGATGGATCATAGGAATGAAATTTCAAGTTTAAGTGTCAAGTTCAAAATGCTCACGATTTCGTCCCCCATGCTGGCAAACAATAAATTTCTAAAGTTTTTCTGAGGACGCGAATTTTACCAATTTTTACTAATCGTTTTTCATAAACGCAGTGGTCGTATCACTGCGTTAAACAGAGAAAAAAGAGTAATACGGAGAATCTCACGTAAACTCATAGTTCTGGAAATAAAACTTAACTTTTTACTGCAACTGCAACCGCTTACAGACAGCTAACTCCCTGTCTTGGCCTTACGGCGCTTCTCCCGTTCTTGGGCATCGATAGCCGCTACCGCGGTCATATTTACCATTTCGTCGACACTGGCACCCAACTGTAAAATATGTACCGATCTTTTCAAGCCTACCATTATAGGACCTATCGAATCGGCTTTATTAAGTTCTTTCAATAATTTGTATGTGATATTGGCAGATTCCAGATTAGGAAAAATCAAGGTATTCACCTTTTTTCCGGCCAATTTTGAAAATGGAAATTGGCTCTGCAACAATTCTTTATTCAATGCAAAATCAGTCTGTATTTCACCGTCGACCACCAATTGGGGGTTCGTTTCATGCAAAATACGAACGGCTTCTCTCACTTTTTTGGCATTCGGATGGGACGAAGAACCAAAATTCGCATACGATAGCAACGCAAGTACCGGATCATAACCGAATGTCGCCGCAACATTTGCTGTATTTTGCGCAATTTCCGCCAATTCTTCTGCATTCGGGTCTATGTTAATAGAAGTATCCGCCAAAAACAAGGGACCCATATTGGTAATCATGATGTTCACGGTAGCTACGTTCTTCACGTTCGCTGCTCTTCCTATAACTTCGAAAATAGGTTTTACTACTGTTGGATAGGCTCTTGAATAGCCAGAGATCATACCATCGGCGTCACCTTCCAGAACCATCATCGCCCCGAAATAATTACGTTCACGCATTTTTCTCTTCGCACTGTACAAGGTAGTACCACTTCGTTTTCTACTTTCCCAGAACTTCGTGGCGTATCGAATATGTTTTTCGTCGAACTCGTTTGAAGCAGGGTCTAGAATTGGGATATCGGCATCGAACTCCAATTCACTTTTGAGTTCGAGTATGATTTCCTTTTTACCTAAAAGGATGGGCTGCGCAATACCTTCTTCGTAAACGATCTGGGCCGCCTTTAAAACATCTAAATGATCTGCCTCCGCAAATACGATTCGCTTTAAGTTGAGTCGCGCCCTATTGTGTAGCAGACGAACTACTTTGTTGTCATTACCTGAACGTTGTAGTAATTCCTCTTTGTATTTGCCCCAATCTTCAATGGGGTTTTTGGCGACGCCACTATCCATAGCAGCTTTCGCAACAGCGGGTGGAATCTCCGAAATCAGCCGTTGATCGAAAGGTTTAGGAATGATATATTCTGTACCGAAAGTAAGACGTGTCTCGCCATATGCAATATTAACCTGCTCGGGTACTGGTTGTTTGGTCAACTCGGCCAAAGCCTTTACTGCCGCCATTTTCATTTCCTCGTTAATAGAGGTGGCCCGAACATCAAGAGCTCCCCTAAAAATAAATGGAAAACCCAGTACATTATTAACTTGGTTCGGGTGGTCGGAGCGTCCCGTGGCCATAATGATATCCTTTCTTGTCTTACAGGCCAAATCGTAGTCTATCTCAGGGTTTGGATTGGCCATAGCAAAAACGATAGGGTTCTTTGCCATTGAAGTCAACATTTCAGGAGTAACGATGTCGGCTATGGAAAGGCCAATAAAAACATCGGCACCTCGCATGGCCTCTTCAAGTGTATCTATCTTTTTGGCCGTCGCAAATTCAAGTTTTGAAGCAGCCAAATTTACAGCATCTTTTCGAATGACCCCTTTGCTATCGAGCATTACAATATTTTCTGCCTTTGCACCAAAAGCCTTATAGAGTTTCGTACAGGAAACGGCTGCAGCACCAGCTCCACTGATGACGATCTGTACCTCACCAATTTTCTTCTTGGCCAGCTCAAGGGCATTCAACAAAGCCGCGGCAGAAATTATGGCGGTACCATGCTGATCGTCGTGCATCACCGGAATATCCAGCTCCTCTTTCAACCTTCGTTCAATCTCAAAAGCTTCAGGAGCCTTGATGTCTTCCAAGTTGATACCCCCGAAAGTGGGGGCGATCATCTTTACGGTCTGTACGAACTCATCAACATCCTCCGTATCTACTTCAATATCCATACCATCGATATCTGCGAAAATCTTAAAAAGTAAACTTTTTCCTTCCATGACAGGTTTCGAGGCTTCGGGACCAATATTGCCCAGACCCAAAACTGCAGTTCCATTAGAAATAATGGCTACTAGGTTACCTTTGGACGTATACTTATAAACATTCTCCTTATCCTTCGCAATCTCTAGACAAGGCTCGGCGACGCCTGGTGAATAGGCCAATGCCAAATCACGCTGTGTGGCGTAAGGTTTTGTGGGAACGATCTTTATTTTGCCCGGTTGGGGTTTCGCATGATAGATAAGTGCCTCCCTGCGATGTTTCTCTTTGCCCATATAGTAGTTCGATTTTGGAAAGCAAATTTAGGGGAATGAGATCATTTACGTGCAAATGCCCCTTATTCTTTTTCATCTACCGCTACATTTAAACGCATTGCAAGTATTGCAGCAACTATAAAGAATGCACCAGCGAACAACATGGCATTTATAGCATTTCCGCCTAACAAGTATTTGAAAATAGGTCCAAATGTCAATGTTTCGATTCCCATAGGAATAACGATCATCATATTCAGAATACCCATATAAACACCCCTCCTATCTTGAGGAACAACCTTTGATACCATGGTATAAGGAATACCCATCATGGCCGCCCAGCCAATACCAAATAAGACCATAGGCAACAGAACCAAAAGAGAATCACTTATATATGGAATAGCTAATAACGATAAACCAGTACCTACTAGGCTATACGCGTATATTTTTTTTCCGCCAAATTTTAAAGTAAGGGGCACCAATGCCAATGCAACTACCATGGTGACTATATTATAGGTTAAACTCATTTGAGCTGACTGCGATGCCGCTTCTGAAGTAGAATAGCCCATTGTCAGTTTGAACAACGGGGTAATGTACTGCCAGTATACAAATAATGCGTACCATTGAAAGAGATAAACAGCCCCAAGCTTCCACATGAAAGGTGGCATATCTTTAATAGCCGATTTAATTTCCGTAAATGGTTTTGCTATGCGCTCAGCGACAGCTAAACTTTTGGTGTGATTGATTTCTGCCAGCTCTTCAGAGGTCGGTGGAATCTCGGGAGTCTTAAATACCGACCATAAAATAGTTGTAATTGAGAGAATTCCACCAATATAAAATGAATAGTACAACCACTGTGGAATCGAGCCTGCAACTTCGATGGTATCACCACCAAATAAATATTGAAAAAGCACTATTGAACCATTAGCCAAAAGTATTCCTGCTCCAACGAACAAACTCTGCATTTGATAGCCCAAGCTTAATTGCTTTACGGGTAGTTTATCGCCTACAAATGCGCGATACGGCTCCATAGCCATGTTGTTTCCAACATCGAGAATCCATAAAAGACCCACGGCAAACCACAATACGGGACTCGTAGGAAAAGCAAATAAACAAATACTACCAATAATAGCTCCAATCAAAAAATAGGGTTTTCTTCTGCCCCATCTTGGAGACCAGGTTTTATCAGACATCGCCCCAATTATGGGTTGTACTATCAATCCTGTTATAGGGCCAGCGATATTTAAAATAGGTAACATTTCTTCCGAAGCACCTAGGTATAAGAAAATTGGGTTTATTGCGGTTTGTTGTAACCCAAAACTGTACTGAATGCCTAAGAAACCCACATTCATATTGAAAATCTGCCAAAAACTTAAAGACGGTTTTTTAATCATGTTCATTTTATATTCAAGGTTTGGTGGTAAATCTGCCTAACAAGGTAACATTTTAAAGCTCTAGTAGCCAAAACTTAACAGTAAAACCCTTAGGGTCTTGAACGAAAACGTTTGTGTTTCCATTATAACCGTTTCAAAAACTGGATATTACGTTGCAGGCGTGAAAATTTGGTGTGTTTTAATGCGTATTTCTGAAATACAAAGGCCTCCCTCGTCGGAGGCAAGAGGAGAGGTATGGATTTCGTCTTACTTTAGAAATTTAATGTTTCGCTTGAGACCTTCGAACTTTGTTCGTTTTACTGCAGATTTCTGAAAGACCTTTTTAAAAACATCTTCCGTAATCTCTTCCCAGTCTTTTTTTGACATGGATAGCATTTCGGGATGCGGGTTAAACAGAGGTTCACTATGCGGTTTCGAAAATTTGTTCCAAGGGCACACATCTTGGCAAACATCACAGCCAAAGGCCCAATCATCAAATCTCCCATGGAATTCATTCGGGATTTCATTCTTCAGTTCGATAGTAAAATAGGAAATACACTTGCTGCCATCGACCACATAGGGTTCGACGATAGCCTCTGTGGGGCAAGCATCGATACAGGCGGTGCATGTACCACAATGGTCTGTGACGGGGGTGTCGTATTCCAAATCCAGGTCTATTATCAATTCGGCTATAAAATAAAAAGACCCTACCTGTTGTGTCAACAGATTACTGTGTTTACCGATCCAACCGAGTCCGCTTTTGGCGGCCCAGGCCTTATCCAATACCGGTGCGGAATCGACAAATGCACGACCATTTACTTCCCCAATTTCTTCGGAAATAAATTGCTGTAGTTGTTTCAGTTTTGATTTAATTACATGGTGATAGTCATTACCATAGGCGTATTTAGAAATCTTATACGACTCCTCCTTTTGGGTCTCTTGAGGATAGTAATTAAGCAATAAGGAAATTACTGATTTGGCGCCATCTACTAAAAGTCTAGGATCCAGACGCTTGTCGAAATGGTTTTCCATATAGCCCATCTCGCCATGCCTATTTTTCTTAAGCCAAGTTTCCAATCTTGGGGCTTCTTCTTCTAAGAAATCTGCTTTGGAGACACCACATGATAAAAAACCGAGGCGTTTGGCTTCGGTCTTGATTTGTTTCGTATTCCAATGCTTATCGCTCATCAAATTTTATCAACACTTCTTTAGGCTTCAACGAAATAAGCGGATTTAGCGTAATATTTTCAGCTGAAGAAGACAATTTGTATTTTTTGACTAAAGTAGCTATTACAATAATCATTTCGTACATCGCAAAACTATTGCCTACGCACATGCGTGGTCCGGCCCCGAACGGAAAATAATAACCGGAGTAGTCTTTTTTGTTTTCGGGGTCAAAACGTTCCGGTAAGAATTTGTTCGGTTTTTCCCAGAGATCAGCATGGCGATGCAGTTCGTAGATACTCATCAACCAAATCGTACGCTTTTTAAAATCGTAACCGCCGACGTTATCCTTTCCCAAACTTACGCGATCAATAACATACACAGGCGGATATAACCGCATGGCTTCCTCGATACATTGTTTGGTATATTGCAATCGGCCCAATGCTTGCATCAGGTCGGTATTCTCAAAATCTACGGTCTTTACTTCTTGAAATAACTTTTCTTGAATTTCAGGGTGTTTTGACAAAAGAAACAAGGTGAAACTAAGGGCATTCGCAGTGGTTTCGTGCCCAGCGGTAAAAAGTATGAGTACCTCGTCGATAAGCTGTTTACGAGACATGGCGGTTCCATCTTCGTAACGGGCCTTTAGAAGCATATCCAACAAATCGTCTTTTTCCTCTTTAGAATCTATTCGTTCTTGAATAATACCGTTCAATAGTCGTTGCGCATCTTTTGAAAACTCTAAATGTCGGCCAATATCGCCCGACAATTGAAACCACCATTTCAAATAGGGCTGGCGCATTTCTTTGATCAACATTTTTTGATTGGTCGTCGTGATATCCTGTAATTTACGCATACGATTGCGCAGATTATCGGCACTAAAAAGTGACTGGGCCACCACTTGAAAGGCCAAATCGCCCATTAAGGGGAAAATATCATTTTCTTTTGAGTGCTCTATCCGCTGCAACTCGGTAACAATCGAATCATACATAATCTGTAAAAGGCCCTCTAGCTTTTTCTTGTGAAAAGCGGGTTGTACCATTCTACGATGAACGCGCCAAAAATCGCCATTTGCGGTCAACAGCCCATGACCAATATACTTGGCCAGATCTTTTGTTTGTAGCGAAGACTTGTGATAGTTTTTATGATTTTTTTGAAGGATGTATCTTATCGATTCCGCATTTCGGGTAAAAACTACTTTACTCCCCAAACCGATGTTCACCATAAACGTATCACCGAACTTTTCAAAATTCTCATTATGGAATGGCAAGGGGTTTTTGAGGATACGGTTCCGATTTTTGAACACTTCGATTTGCGAGACGCTAACCAACGGTTTTTTCATTTTAGGGGATTTTCTTTTTGGGGATGTTCTTGATTCCGTAGTTGTATTCATTGTAGCACTACATCTTCTTATTAAATTAGATATGTTACATCCATGAACTGTAATTTAGGACAGGTCAACATATTTTGTTCACGCTTCTAAAATGCGCATTAAAGATTCAACTTTATAAATCTAAAATAGACCTGGCTGAATACCTCCTTTGATTCTTCCCAAATGTTTATATGCAAGTTCGGTCACTTCCCTACCCCTAGGAGTGCGCATAATAAAGCCCTGCTGTATCAAAAAAGGCTCGTATACTTCTTCAATGGTTTCCGCACTTTCGGAAACTGCCGTAGCGATAGTGGAAATCCCTACAGGGCCACCTTTAAACTTATCGATCAAAGTGGTCAGAATTTTGTTATCCATTTCATCGAGGCCATAGACGTCAACATGCAATGCTTTTAAGCTGAATCTCGAAATGTCCATATCGATATTGCCATTACCTTTTATCTGTGCAAAATCACGTACACGTCTCAACAAAGCATTACAGATTCTTGGGGTTCCCCTACTCCGACCGGCAATTTCGATAGCCGCATCTTGCGTGATGGGCACTTTTAAAATCTCGGCACTTCGTTCTACGATAGTAGAAAGTAGTTCTGTGGAATAATATTGTAGCCGACTTTGAATACCGAAACGCGCACGCATTGGCGATGTCAACAAGCCGGAACGTGTAGTTGCTCCTATCAATGTAAACGGATTCAGGTTGATCTGCACGGATCGCGCATTCGGGCCCGTCTCTATCATAATATCGATTTTATAATCTTCCATCGCTGAATAGAGATACTCTTCAACGATGGGGCTCAGTCGATGAATCTCATCAATAAAAAGCACATCGCGTTCGTCTAGGTTAGTCAAAAGTCCGGCAAGGTCGCCTGGTTTATCCAACACAGGGCCCGAAGTAATTTTAATGCCTACCCCAAGTTCGTTTGCCAGAATATGGGCCAAAGTGGTCTTACCCAATCCAGGGGGACCGTGAAACAAAGTATGATCTAAGGCCTCACCCCGGAGGTTGGCTGCATCGACAAAGACCTTTAGGTTTTCCAATACCTGTTCTTGTCCTGTAAAATCATCAAAAGTTATGGGGCGCAATACCCTTTCTATGTCCACTTCTTCGGGAGTAAAATTTTCTCCGGAAGGGTCTAGATACTCATTCATAGACCCAAAGATAGTAAAATCGAAGGGCAGAGATCAAGGTATTTCGACCCCGACCATAGCAACATGACATTTGTCATCTTTTTTAGCATTTATATTCACAAACTTTGTCGGAAATATATGAGCAGATGAAATATCAATCTTAAAAACAAAAACTATGGCAGAAGCATTTAATCTTCATCAATACGGTATAGAAACCGAAAAGATTTATAGAAACAGTAGCGTACCCGTACTTTATGAACTGGGACTACGCCTAGAAAAAGGTACCGCAATTTCCGATGTGGGTGCATTGATGACCTATTCCGGAGAAAAAACGGGACGTAGCCCAAAGGACAAGCGTATTGTACGTCACCCAGATTCAGAAAATAACATTGACTGGGGCAATATCAATATTGGCCTTGACGAGCACACTTTTATGGTCAACCATGAACGTGCGCTTGACTATTTGAACATCTGCGAACACTTATATGTAGTAGATGCTTATGCGGGTTGGGATCCAAAATATCGTATCAAAACACGTATCGTCTGTACCCGTGCCTACCATGCCCTTTTCATGCAGAATATGCTGATTATGCCTACCAAAGAACAATTGGCCGATTTCGGCGAACCCGATTATGTGATTTTCAATGCAGGTCAGTTTCCGGCGAACAGATATACTTCCGAAATGACTTCCAAAACCAGTGTAGACCTGAATTTGGAACGTAAGGAAATTGTCATCTTAGGCACCGAATATGCCGGAGAAATGAAAAAGGGGATTTTTTCCGTTATGAACTACTTAATGCCCCTGCAAGAGGTACTACCTATGCACTGTTCTGCCAATGTGGGCGAAAAGGATGATGTGACCATTTTATTTGGATTATCCGGAACCGGAAAAACCACCTTGAGCGCAGACCCCAAACGTAAGCTGATCGGAGACGACGAACATTGCTGGACCAACGAGGGCACTTTTAATATCGAAGGTGGTTGTTACGCCAAGGCTATTAATCTTTCTGGAGAAAACGAACCTGATATTTTTAATGCTATCAAATTCGGAACCGTTCTTGAAAATGTGGTGTACGATGAAAACACCCGAAAAGTAGATTATACCGATGTTTCCATCACGCAGAACACCAGAGCCTCCTATCCGATACGTTACATCGATAATATTCAGATGCCTTGTGTTGCTGGGCATCCCGAAAATATCATTTTCTTGACCTGTGACGCTTTTGGCGTACTGCCTCCTGTCAGCAAATTGACACCCGAACAGGCCAGTTACCATTTTATATCCGGGTATACCGCTAAAGTGGCCGGCACCGAAATGGGCGTAACCGAACCACAGGCAACCTTTAGCGCTTGTTTTGGGGCAGCCTTTATGATGTGGCACCCCAATAAATACGCCGAACTTTTGGCCGAAAAAATCAAAGAGCACAACGTCACTGCATGGCTGGTCAATACCGGATGGACGGGTGGAGCCCATGGCATAGGTTCTCGTATAAAGTTAAAATATACGAGAGCAATGATAGATGCCATTCACCATCATGATTTCGACAATGTAGATTTTGTTACTGATGAAGCTTTCGGGTTTCAGATTCCGGTAAGTTGCCCTAATGTGCCATCGGATGTACTCATTCCCAAAAATACTTGGAAAGACAAAGCAAAATACGAGGAGGTTAAAAAGAAACTCATCAAATTGTTCAACAAAAACTTTGAACAGTTTCAGGCAGATGTGAATCCGGCAATAGTTGAGGCCGGGCCTAAAAATCTCGAATTACAGTCATAAATAGATTAGCTGTATAATCCCAAATTCGTTTCAGTACCCCGTTGTCATTTGGCAGCGGGGTTTTTTTGCATAGGTTCGTTCAGTGGATACCCGTCTTCGCTGGAGAGACGAAATTCTAGTTGAAAAGTCGTAATTTCATATTATGCAAAAAAATAAGTATCCCTCTGGAATTCTTCAATACATTCCATTTTTTTATGTTATCTGGTCAGACGACCTCTTAACGATCTCTGAAATCAATGTTGTTCAGAAGGCGTTGGAAGCCGATGAAACATTAACCGAAGAAAATCGGAATACACTTATTTCTTGGTTGGATACAGCAAATCCCCCAACAAACAACGAGCTTAAAAATTGGAAGCGGACAATCGCCAACACGAGAGTAAAACTGGTAGAGAGCGAAACCTACCCCTTGGCTACGTTCAGTCAAAAAATAGTGCGCCAGCATTATCGTAAATGCCCCTTCAACGACCAATTGAAACACATCGAGGTAAATCTCGGTATTCAGCCCAACCATTATAGCCATTTGTTCGACGTAGAAGTAGATTACAAATCGACCTTGAACTATTACGACGCTTCGGAAATCGATACCCTTTTAAAGGGAGAACATGCCGATGTTATTGATGGGTTCCGTTCCGTTTTAGACAACCCGATTTTCGAATGGGATATCCATAGAAAAAAAGAAGATTTCAGGGAAGTAGTATTGGATCAGGTAAAGTTTTTGGCGGACAAAGGGTATGGACCCATGGCATATCCATCAATATACGGTGGCACCAATGACATGGAAGGCTACGCCTACATGTTCGAAAATATGATGTATGTGGACGGGAGCCTCACCATAAAATTCGGCGTACAGTTCGGGCTGTTCGGTGGAAGCATACAAAAGCTAGGTACAAAAAAGCACCATGACAAATACTTGGAAGATGCGGGCAGTGCGTCTTTACTAGGTTGCTTCGCCATGACAGAAACTGGGCATGGATCTAACGTTCGCGGTATCAAGACTACGGCAACCTATGATAAAGAAACGGATAACATCATCATACAGACGCCAGGGCAGAACGATAACAAAGAATATATCGGTAATGCTTTACATTCAAAAATGGCTTCTGTCTTTGCCCAACTTATTGTCGACGGAAAGAATGAAGGAGTACATGCCATTTTAGTGCCCTTACGAAATGAAAAACATGAGTTGCTACCCGGCATCAAAATCGAGGACAATGGGTATAAACTGGGTCTGAACGGCGTGGACAACGGAAAAATATGGTTCGATCAAGTTTCGGTACCAAGGGAAAATTTACTCAATAAATATGGTGATGTACGCTCCGATGGCAGTTATCATTCCCAGATCAAAAACTCGAACAAACGTTTTTTTACTATGCTCGGCACATTAGTAGGTGGTCGTATTTGCGTAGCTCGCGCAGGACTGGGCGGAGCGAAATTCGCCCTTGCCGTGGCTATCAAACATGCCCTCAAACGCAGACAGTTCAATGACAGCATAAAAGTACAGGAAGACCTTTTAATGGACTATCCAACACATCAATTGCGATTGACACCATTGGTGGCAAGTGCCTATGTTTATCATGTCGCTCTGGATAAAATTATGGAAGCATATTGTGACCAAAGTCAGCCTGACAAAAGAGAAGTCGAGACCCAGGTGGCAGGCCTAAAATCCATTATTACTTGGTACGCCAATTCGGCCATTCAAGAATGCCGTGAAGCCTGCGGCGGAAAGGGATATTTGTTGGAAAACCGTATCGCAGACCTCAAAGGCGATGTAGATATTTTCACCACTTTCGAGGGCGATAATACCGTTCTATTGCTTTTAGCTGCCAAAGGTGTGCTTTCCGATTTTAAATCAGAATTCAATAGTGCAGGATTTTCTGCAGTATTGAAAATATTAGGGATACAAATTAGTAATAAACTCACCACAATAAACCCGGTATATTCCAATAAAGTGGATAAAGAACATCTGTACAATCCCAAATTCCACAAACATGCTTTTGAGTATCGTACGCGCCGATTGACCTATACGCTAGCCATGCGCATTCGCGACTACATTAAAAAAGGGATGCCCTCTTACCAGGCCTTTTTAAAGGTTCAGACCCATTTAGTGGCACTTGGAAAAGCATATAGTTGCGAGTTGGCCTATAATTTCTACTGTGATTTTGTCGACACTATTCCAAATGAAAAAAATCGCTTACTGTTTCAGAAACTAGGAACGCTTCATGCATTACAGACTATTCGTGAAGATGCCGAATGGTATTTGGAACAGGGCTATATAGGAGGAACGAAATCGAAAGCAATTCGGCAACGGGTAGAACGGCTATGTACTGAGCTTCGCCCCCATATTCATATCTTGGTCGATGGCTTTGGCATTCC
>RCND010000123.1_pt1 | contig 42395 bp, 35 predicted proteins | sample 2041351 | NCBI WGS metagenome assembly RCND01 (sample SAMN09708230, study PRJNA481090) | Marine sediment metagenome, whole genome shotgun sequencing project. | biome: marine sediment; feature: ocean; material: sediment; isolation source: Sewage treatment plant 12B marine sediment (STP12B) ... | reverse complement strand
AAAATTATGTCAGACATTGCATCAAGAGTTAAAGCTATCATCGTTGATAAATTAGGAGTGGACGAAAATGAAGTTACTAATGAAGCTAATTTTACCAACGACTTAGGAGCGGATTCATTGGATACAGTTGAGTTAATTATGGAATTTGAAAAAGAATTTGATATCCAAATTCCAGACGATCAAGCAGAGAACATCGGTACTGTAGGTCAAGCTATTAGCTATATTGAAGAAGCTAAATAAATTTATACTTTACTTATAAAATTGCGAGCTTTTCCTAATAGGAAACGGCTCGTAATTTGTTGTTTATTATTAATAAAAGCTTTAAAGATGGAATTAAAACGGGTAGTTGTAACAGGATTAGGAGCGTTGACCCCTATAGGAAATTCTGTCCAGGAATACTGGGAAGGACTTACTAGCGGAGTTAGCGGAGCTGCTCCTATTACCTATTTTGATGCTTCAAATTTTAGGACTCAATTTGCTTGTGAACTTAAAAACTTTGTTGCCACTGATCATTTTGATAGAAAAGAGGCACGCAAAATGGATAGGTTTACGCAATATGCGATGGTTGTAGCCGATGAAGCTATTGCTGATTCAGGTCTTGATTTAGAAAATGAAGATACTTCTAGGATAGGTGTAATTTGGGGTGCCGGTATTGGTGGGCTTGAAACTTTCCAGAACGAAGTACTTAATTATGCTAAAGGAGACGGATCTCCGCGATTTAACCCATTTTTTATTCCAAAAATGATCGCTGATATTGCCCCCGGGCAAATTTCGATCAAACATAATTTACAAGGTCCTAACTTTACGACAGTTTCGGCCTGTGCATCCTCAGCAAATTCAATTATTGACTCTTTGAATTATATTCGATTGGGTCAAGCAGATGTATTTGTAACCGGAGGCTCAGAAGCTGCTGTTACAATAGCTGGAATGGGAGGTTTTAATGCCATGCATGCCTTATCTACAAGAAACGATAGCCCAAAGACTGCTTCTCGACCTTTTGATCAGGATAGAGATGGTTTTGTGCTGGGTGAAGGAGCTGGAGCTTTGATTCTGGAAGAATTAGAACATGCAAAAGCCAGAGGTGCTAAAATCTACGCCGAAGTAATAGGTGGTGGACTTTCTGCAGATGCGCATCATATCACAGCCCCTCACCCTGAAGGCCGTGGAGCAAAAAATGTGATGATCAGTTGTCTTAAAAATGCTGAAATTAGCCCTAAAGAAGTTGATGCTGTAAATATGCATGGAACTTCAACACCACTTGGAGATGTTGCCGAGCTAAAGGCCATTCAGAGTGTTTTTGGTGAAGACGCCTACAATTTAAATATCAATTCCACAAAGTCGATGACGGGTCATTTATTAGGAGCCGCAGGAGCTATAGAAGCCATTGCTTCTATCCTATCAATCAACCATGGAATTGTGCCACCAACGATCAATCATTTTACAGATGATGATCAAATTGATCCAAAATTAAATCTTACTTTTAATAAGGCTCAAAAAAGAGATGTTAAGGTAGCAATGAGCAATACATTTGGGTTCGGCGGACACAATGCCTGTATCTTATTTAGAAAATTCGAAGATTAAAACTTAATGAATCTAATTCGTAAAATAACAAATTCTCATTCTTCAAAGGATGAAGGATTTATTATGGCGATGAAGAAAGTTTTAGGTTACAGACCTAAAAAAATTGATTTTTATAAAGAGGCCTTTACGCACAGTTCGCTAAAAAAAGTGAATAGTAAAGGAATTCCTAAAAATTATGAACGTTTAGAATTTTTAGGAGATGCTATATTAGGAGCTGTAATCGCAAACTATCTTTTTAAAAAAATTCCAACTGGTGACGAAGGCTATCTTACTCAAATGCGTTCAAAAATAGTAAGCCGCGAGCACTTAAACGAATTAGGGAAAGACTTGGATCTAATTCATTTTGTTGAGAGTTCGGTTCCAAATACAAATTTTGGGGATAATATTCATGGAAACCTTTTCGAGGCCCTGATTGGAGCTATTCATTCAGATAGGGGCTATGCTTTTACAGAAAAATTTATTTTTAGATTTGTAATTGAACCCTATGTTGACATAGAAAGACTTGAAGGTAAAATTACTAGCTACAAAAGCGTCTTAATTGAATGGAGTCAAAAAAACAAAAAAAGAATTAAATATAACGTATATGAAGATACTGGTAATGACACATTGAAGCATTTTAGTGTAAAATTATTAGTTGACAAAGACTTGGTATCAAAAGGGAGAGCAACCTCTAAAAAGAAAGCTGAAGAAATTGCTTCAAAAAGGGCTTATTATAAATTAAAAACACAAATAGTGACCTGATTTTAATCTTCAAATCACTTTACTTATGATGTTCTCAATCGATTTCGTAGAAAATTGAGTTGTTATATGAAAAGTATCTTTATTTTTGCAAATAAATTTGTTTCAATCTAACTATAGTGTCAAAAATTCATTGCATTGATTTTGAATTCGATCATGACTATGCTCTGATTGGAATTCATTCTGTTCTAGCAGACTACCGAATGGCTTTTTTTTTAAATAGCCATTTAGACATACGCTTAAGACGATTTAAAGAGGATCTTGATTTTAAATTTAAGAATTGTATTTTTCCACTTTATAAATTTGACGATAAAACAGCATTTACGTCTTGGTCATTGATTGCTAATAAACACGTCTTTACGGAAGATGTCAGCCAAGGAGGTAGTATTTTGTTTCCAGAAGAAACAAAAACCTCTTACTTGATCCCTGAAAAAAAAAGGATTGACTTTTTTATCAAGATTCATGGCTTAAAAGGTGATGCTGAGCTTAATAATACTTTGCTTAGCATAAATAAAATAAATAATATTATAGCATCATACGCTATTGACCCTATGGATTTAAAATCTAGGGATAATTTAATTTTTTAGAAGAATGAAAAAAAGAAAAAAAACGAAAATAGTTGCCACCTTAGGACCAGCGGTATCTACCAAAGAGAAAATCAAGGAATTGATGGAGGCAGGTGTTAATGTATTCAGAGTAAATTTTTCTCATGCTGAGTATGATGATGTCAAAACGAAAATTAAATATATTCGTGATTTAAATAAGGAAAACAATTATAATGTTGCTGTCCTTGCAGATCTTCAAGGGCCAAAACTTCGCGTTGGAGTTATGGAAGAAGGTGTTGAACTAAAAGAAGGTGATGAATTTGTATTCACCACAGAAAAATGTACAGGTACTAAAGAAAAAGCCTTTATGACCTACCAAGATTTCCCTAGAGATGTCCAGAAGGGAGAACAAATTCTCGTTGATGATGGAAAACTTCTGTTTGAAGTGATTGACACGGATCGAGATAAAAAAGTAATCACGAAAGTTTTAAGAGGTGGAAGTCTTAAATCAAAGAAAGGTGTAAACCTTCCAAATACTAAGATTTCTCTACCAGCCTTAACTGAAAAAGACATAAGGGATGCCAAATTTGCTATTGAGCAAGAAGTGGATTGGATGGCCTTATCCTTTGTTCGTACACCAGAGGATCTTGTAAAACTTAGTGACCTTATCAAAGAAAAATCAAGTTATAAGATTCCGATTATCGCGAAAATCGAAAAACCAGAGGCAATTGATAACATCAACCATTTAACGTCATATTGTGATGGAATAATGGTAGCCAGAGGTGATTTAGGAGTTGAAATACCAATGCAGCAAGTTCCAATTATACAGAAAATGTTAGTTAGGAAGGCAAAAGAGGCTCGAATTCCGGTTATCATCGCTACTCAAATGATGGAATCAATGATTACAAGTCAAATTCCAACAAGAGCTGAAGTTAATGATGTGGCAAATTCAATTATGGATGGTGCTGATGCAGTAATGCTCTCAGGAGAAACCTCAGTTGGAAAATATCCAACAGAGGTAATCAAGGCAATGAGGAGTATTATTGTCAGTGTAGAGGATTCTGAACTAATTGAAGGGTACATTCAAGGTGTAAATTGTATCAATGATAGATATATTTCAAAAGCAGTTTGTAGTAATGCCGCTAAACTTGCTGATGAGATTGAAGCTGCGGCAATTACGACCTTGACCAATAGTGGGTATACCGCATTTCAAATTTCTGCTAGAAGACCTAAATCCAATATTCTTGCTTTCTCAGACAATCCTCGAATATTGGCTCAATTAAATCTTTTATGGGGTGTAAAAGCTCAGTTTTACGATAGAATGGTAAGTACAGATGAAACGGTTGAAGATTTAAACAAAATGACCTTTGAAAGAAATTATGCTAAGAAGGGTGATTTTGTAATTAATCTTACTTCTATGCCTGTTCATGACAAAGGTATGGTAAATACATTGAGGGTTTCTCAGCTGTAATTTGACAATTTAAAAAGACTCCTCCTTGATCAATCGAATTCCATCTTCAATGAGATGTTTAATAGATTCGTCATTGTAGGCTTTTTCTAAATGGGATTTCACTTGCCCTTTTAAAGCGGCGTCATCGATAGGATTTAGAATTTCAAAGATTTCAAGAACCAATAACCAATCATTCGGGTAGTTTAATATTAGCTGCCCGAATATTGTTTCAACCCTTTTTGAGTCGACCTGCTTGCATTTCCTCATTTTTCTAACCTCCTCGTAAAGTTTAAAAAGTAGAATCTCATCTGCCCTGTAAACTATCTTATGTGTTTTTTCCTTGGGTACTTCAAATTGCTGTCCGAAAGAATTTGGATCTGCGATTCCTGAAAAAGCCGAAATCACTGATTCGCCAACTGCCATATCATAAATTCCCCAAGTGGGATGAAATAAAACCTGGTCCCCATAAGTTACAGTGCAGTTTCTAAACGAAATCAAAATGATTTTCCCTTGTAAATTTCTTTTTCCTGTTATAATTTCTCCTTCAACCTTTACCCCTCCATCGAATAATAGACTTGTTGTTCTTCCTTCATAAATACCATATGCCTCAAGATCAGTCGGTGACATGTTCTCAATTGCTAGATTAATTCCCTTTAATTTACCCACCGGAGATCCAAACCCAGTTATGTGGTATTCCTTATCATGCCCAATCAGTTCTTTATTTTTATATGCCAAAGCAGTGGGGCCGATTGTTTTTACATATATAGGGCGATAGTATTCGTCGGAAATCAATTCGGTGAATTTTCCAGAAATCTGAATTCCAGTACTTAATTCGACAGTTCCAAAATTCTTTGAATTAATTAATTTTTGTACTCCGGCTAATCCCCCATTGCGAAGTGACATAGAATTGGCATACTCCTCTAATACAAAACTCAAATGGGCAAAGTCTTCGGTAACAAATAATTGTGGTTGTGGTTTTGTAATATCAAATTCGATCTTGGAAGCTTCAATAGTATATGGCAATTTTTTGACTAAATCTCCCATACACCATTCGCTTTCACCTATAGATGAAAGCAATCCTGCTCCATATATTTTAGGGTCTTTCATGTTTCCAATTAAACCATATTCCACGGTCCACCAATGCATATTTCTTATCCCTGCCATTTCACTTGGAACACCCATATTCTCGGAAATCACTTTTATTTGCTCATCTGCTTCTCGAATTGCCTTGTTCTTGGTATTGGGGTCCTCTTTAATTATTGACAAGTGCCTTATCGCCTCATACAATTCAAAATCTTTTGCTGAAGAGATTGCTTTAGTACCTATTTCACCAAAACGACGTAAGTACTCAGCATACTCTGGATTTGCAATTATAGGTGCATGTCCGGCTGCTTCATGGATTATATCTGGCGCCGGAGTATATTCAATATGCTCTATCGTACGAATATCGGCGGCAATAACAAGTGTATTGTAGGCTTGAAATTCCATAAAAGCATTTGGTGGAATAAAACCGTCCACAGAAACAGCTGCCCAGCCAATTTCTTTCAGAATCCTATTCATCCCTTCCATCTTGGGAATTTCTTCAATAGAAATACCTGCTTTTTTAAGTCCAGGGATATATGATTCATGAGCCTTAGTTTTGAGATAATCCATATTCTTTCTCATCACATATCTCCATACTGCTTGGTTTTGAGCTGTATAGTAATCGTAGGGTTGCTTTAAGATAAAATCACGCAAGTGAAAAGGAAGCTTTTCCAAAACACTATTTGAAAGATAATCTTGGCTCATCGAATGCTTTTTTGTAAAGTTATATAATTTAAATATCTCAAGAATTTTAATGTATCTTCAAGTCTTTGTGTTCAATTTTAACAATTTCATATCTTTAGTTTCTTTTACTTAAAAATTAGCCGCTCTTTTAGGAAAAGACAAGCGAATAATAAAATATATTCATCCTTGACTGGGTTTTAATTTTTTCATTATTGTCGCCATAAAGCGTCTTTGGCGCACATCAGGTTTATTGGGAGTTAATCTATGCAGTATTTTTTACATCAATTTAAGATAAAATCCAACAAATGATTATTTCGTCAAGCTTCAGAAAAGACTCTTTTTTTCAATTCATGATGCTAATTTTTAATTAAATTAGCATCAAACCAAGAACTACTTTTAATAGATGCTGAAATCCGGATTTCTAATTTTCTTCATTTGTTTCACTCTCTCTTCATGCAACTCCCTGAAGATCATTGATAAACCCATTACTTTCGATGAAGATAGAAAACAACTCAGCCTCGACTATCTGTCGAAAAGGTATGGGATTGAAAAGAGTAAGCCAACAATATCACCTAAAATGATTGTTGTTCATTGGACCGCCATACCAAGTCTTGAGGGTTCCTTTAATGCATTTAGAGATAGTAGACTGCCCAATTCAAGAGCAGATATTACAAATGCCAGTGCTTTAAATGTTTCGACACAATTTCTTGTTGGCCAAGATGGATCAGTCTATCGCTTGCTTCCTGAAACCACAATGGCAAGACATGTTATTGGCTTAAATCATTGTGCTATCGGGATTGAAAATGTTGGTGGCACTTCAGAGACGCCACTAACTAAAGAACAATTGACATCAAATATCAAATTAGTCAAATACTTAAAAAAACAATTTCCTGAAATCGACTATGTGATTGGGCACTATGAATACACTCTTTTCGAGGGACATCCTTTGTGGCTTGAAATTGATGAAAAATATCGTACCGAAAAAACAGATCCTGGAGAAACATTTATTCATGAGGTGCGAAAATCGACTGCTTCCCTTAAATGGAAAACAATTCCCGTTAAAATTTAAAATATGATAAAATATTTATTGATTCTACTTCTGCCCTTCCTTGGGTATTCTCAAAAACAAACATTAGATCAACGCTTATTCGAATCCTATAACGATTATAAAGAGGTCACAATAGATAAAAGGAGGATAAAACATCAAGATATCCAGCCATTAATTGATAGTTTAAAAACCTTAAAAGCGTTTAAGATTACCAAATTAGGTGAATCTATTCAAGGGCGCAGTATTTCAATGATTAGCATTGGAGATGGAGATACAGACATTTTATTGTGGTCTCAAATGCATGGTGATGAACCGACAGCCACCGCAGCCATCTTTGATATGATAAACTATTTAAAACAAGATAAATCTTTGTTAAAGAGTGTCAAAGTTCACCTCATTCCGATGCTAAACCCTGATGGTGCTGAAATTTTTTCAAGGAGAAACGCTATTGGAATAGACATCAATCGCGACGCTTTAATGCGTCAATCTCCAGAATCCAGATTACTTAAAAATGTTCGCGATAGTCTAGACGCTGATTTTGGATTCAATCTTCACGATCAAAGTAAATATTATAATGCGAAAAAGAGTGAAAAACCAGCTACCATATCATTTCTTGCACCTGCTTATAACTTTGAGAAAGACATCAATGAGACAAGAGGTAAGGCCATGAGAATCATTGCAAACATGAACAGAGTGATACAAAGATTTGCGAAGGGTCAGGTTGGGAGATATTCAGACGAATTCGAACCAAGAGCTTTCGGTGATAATATGCAAAAATGGGGAACGAGCACGATTCTTATTGAATCAGGAGGTCAATATGATGATCCTGAAAAGCAATTCATTCGTAAGTTAAATTATGTCAGCATTCTTTCTGCTATTGAGAGTATTTCAACTAAAAGTTATGAATCAACTACTCTCGATCAATACTTGTCAATACCAAGAAACGATCGTAAACTCTTTGATCTTAAAATCGAAAACTTAAGTTTCTCATACCTCGGCTTAGATTTTAAAGTAGACCTTGGCGTGAATTATCGTGAAATTGAAAACAAAGACCATAGTGATTTTTACTATTTGGGAAGAATTAGCGATGTTGGTGACCTTTCAACTCATTATGGATATGAAACCTTAGATGCCGATGGCTACGAATTTAAAATAGGTGAAACCTATCCTAAAATACTCGATGATTTTGAAGCATTCATGAATTTAGATTTTGCCACCTTACTTAGCCAAGGTTATACTTCTGTGAGTATTAATAATATGCCTGAAGAGATTAAATTCACTCCAATGCCTGTTAACATTATTGATATCAAAAAAATAATGATTCCTAAGAACAATTCGATACCATTGTCCCCAATAAATCTAGGTACGGATGCTACGTTTTTATTGAAGAAAAATGATAAGGTAGTTTATGCTGTTGTCAATGGTTTTATTTACCATTTAAATGAAAATGAAAACGGGGTAAAAAACGGGGTTGTAAAATAATATTATGCGCGGTAAGCTTCAAACGAAGTGTTCGTTTAGGATAGTTTTTCTATTATTATTGATCTCCTCAACTTTAAGAGGTCAATCTTATACCGGGAAGGTGATCAGCTCAGAAAACAAACTTGAGATTCATGAGGTTCAAATTCTTGACAGCCTGAATACTGTGATAGAAACAACGGGTCTAAATGGCCAATTTTTATTAAATTCTCTAGGAACGTTTACATGCACCAAAGAAGGTTATTACTCAAAAGTATTCGTTGTTAATACCTCAGGAATGACTCTTGTCGAGATGATAGAAAAACCTTTTTCTTTGGCTGAAGTGCTTATTAAATCGAATCACTTTCAAAGTGAATTAAAACAAATTTCTTCCTCAATAGCCGTTATTCCGTTGTCACAAATTAAAAGTAACGACGGTGTCAATATCGCTCCGATTCTCAATAGTGTAGCAGGAGTTTATATGCACAATGGTACGCTGAACACAAATCGAATAACAATAAGAGGTATCGGTTCAAGAAATCTATTCGGAACAAGCAAGATCAGAGCCTATTATGGAGATATCCCACTTACAAATGGATCAGGAGAAACAACTATTGAAGATATTGAATTGGAAAGTATTGCCCGAATGGAAATACTCAAAGGACCTTCATCTAGTCTTTATGGTGCTGGTCTAGGAGGTAGTATTCAGCTTATTCCAGACAAAGGTGTTTTTAATACTCATGCTATCGCTTCATCATATACTTTCGGTTCATTTGGTCTTCAAAAATTTTGGATCAATACCAACCTTGCTAACAAAAGCAATTCGGCCAAGATCAGCTATTCTAATACCCACAGTGATGGTTACAGAGATAATAATGAATTAGACAGACAGACCCTGACCTTGGCCTCCAATCATTATCTAAACGAAAGTAATAATATAAATATCATTGCCAACTTTATAGACCTTAAGGCTTTCATTCCTAGTTCGCTTGACCAGGAAGATTATTTAACTGATCCAACAAAAGCGGCCTTTACCTGGGGGCAGTCAAAAGGTTTTGAAGACTATAATAAGTTCTTATTGGGTCTTTCTTGGCAACATGACTTCAATGAAAACTCAAAGCAACTTAGTAGTTTATTTGGCAGCTTATTAGATTCTTATGAAGCCAGGCCTTTTAATATTCTTGAGCAAAATACCCAATCCATTGGCTTTCGCACCAGATTTATTCAACAACTGGAGTTGTTTCAAAAAGATTTACAATGGACCATTGGTTTTGAGTTTTTCAATGACTTAAATCAATTAAAAACTTTTGAGAATTTGTACCAAGATTATCCTCCTGGAACTGGAAGCATCAAAGGAGAAGCCTTAAGTGATTTTGATGAAAAAAGATACTATTATAATCTCTTTATAGAAGGTAAATATCACTTGGCAAATAAATTGATCCTCGATTTAGGTCTAAATTTAAACCAAACCAACTATAAAATTGATGATAATTTTAATGACGATCAAAACAATCAATCTGGAAAATATAGTTTTAATCCAATATTTTCTCCAAAGATTGGTCTTAGTTATCAAATGACCGAAAAAAGCATGCTCTTTGTCACAGCAAGTCATGGTTTTTCTCCACCAAAGCTTGAAGAAACCTTATTACCTGATGGTCTGATAAACAATGATATTCAACCTGAAACTGGCTGGAATTATGAAATTGGAAGCCGTGGTAAAATAATCAATAATCTTTTTACTTATGAAATTGCTCTCTACATTATGGATATTGACAATTTATTAGTGGCTCGAAGAACTGGTGATGATCAATTTGTCGGCGTAAACGCGGGTAAGACTATTCATAAAGGTATTGAAATTGGGCTCAATTATTTTTTAGTAAATACACCCGCTATTCAATTAAGTCATTCAAATTCTCTAAGCCTTCATCAATATACTTTTGATGAATTTCAAGATTTAGACGATGATTATTCTGGAAATGATTTAACTGGCGTACCGGATAAAACCTTCTATTCCCAACTTCATTTAATCACTTCTTCAGGTTTTTATACATACCTCAACTATCAATTCATAGGTGAGATTCCTCTGAGAGATGACAATAGTATTTATGCTGACAGTTACCAAATAGTCAATTTAAAATTCGGATATAAGAAAGTGTTATCCAAGCACTTTCAACTTGATACTTATGTTGGGTTTAACAATGTTTTTAATGAAAAATATGCCTCCATGTTACAGATTAATGCAGGAAGCTTTGGCAATAATGCGCCTCGCTATTATTATCCGGGAGAACCTTCAAATTATTATGCAGGTTTGAATCTAAAATATACTTTCTAAAAAATTGTACCTTTAAAACCTAAATGAACTACAAATGAATAAAATAACTCTCGTTGTCATCTGTTTATCCTTTTTTATAACCAAATGTCAAAAGAATAATGAATTTGTCAGTGATGGTGACTTTAGTTATAAAGCTGAAACCATTGTAGATGGCCTTGACATTGCTTGGGGCTTAGAATTTCTTCCAGATGGATCTCTGCTTATTGCAGAGCAGGAAGGGAAGTTGATTATTTTTAAGGATGGTGAAAAAACCGAAATTAAAAACGTACCTGATGTTGTTTATGAGAACCAAGGAGGTTTATTAGACTTGAAATTGCATCCGGATTATGAGAATAATGGCTGGATTTATTTTTCTTTTTCCGGGAATATTGAAAATGATGATGAAGGCTCTAATACCATCATTATGAGAGCTCGGATCAAAGGAGATGAGTTAATTGACAAAGAAATTCTTTACAAAGCGACGCCGAATACTAAAAAAAAGCATCATTTCGGGTCAAGAATAGAGTTTGATAAGGATGGTTACCTCTTCTTTTCAGTGGGCGATAGAGGAAACAGAGATGTCAATCCTCAGGATATCAAAAGAGACGGAGGAAAAATATATAGACTTAACGATGATGGAAGTATCCCCTCTGACAATCCGTTTGTATCCACTACAGGAGCTAAAGCTGCTGTTTATTCTTATGGTCATAGAAATCCACAAGGAATGGCAATGAACCCACAAACAGGAAAAATATGGGTGCATGAACACGGTCCTCAAGGTGGAGATGAGATTAATATCATTGATTCTGGAAAAAATTATGGCTGGCCTTTAATTACCTATGGAATCAACTATGACGATTCTGAAATTACCAAAAACACAGATTTACCTGGAATGGAACAACCACTGCACTATTGGGTACCATCTATTGCTCCTAGTGGCATGACTTTTATAACAACTGATCTATATCCTGGTTGGGAGAACCATTTACTAGTTGGCTCACTCAAGTTTAAATATTTAAACCTTGTAAAACTTAAAAACGGTGACGTGATCAGCGAGGAAAAACTAATTGAAGGCCTGGGAAGAGTAAGGACTGTTAAAGTTGGCCCTGATGGTTATATTTATGCTTCAATCGAACAACTTGGTATCGTTAGACTCATACCCAACTAACTTTTGAAGATACTTATTTAAGCTTTTTTCTAAATTGATGTAATTCTCCGCTTTTTCAAAGGAAAACCGACTTTATTTTAGCATAAAATCTGGTACAAAATCTAATTGTTCCCTATCTTTGCATTTGAATTTTTCAATAGCAAAAGCCATGGATAAAAAAGTTATTTTGATCATACTGGATGGGTGGGGTGAAACTCAAAACCCTGATGTTTCTGCAATCTATAAAGCAAAAACGCCGTATTTCGACTCTTTAATAAACAATTATCCCAATGCAAGCTTGCGCACGGATGGATTAAATGTTGGTTTACCCGAAGGTCAAATGGGTAATTCAGAGGTTGGTCATATGAATCTTGGTGCTGGAAGAATTGTTTATCAGGATTTTGTGAAAATTAACAATGCTGTTGCAGATGGTTCTATAGCTGAAGAAAAGGTGATGACTGACGCTTTTGAATATGCAAAAAAGGAAGGTAAAAAAGTGCATTTCTTGGGCCTTCTTTCTGACGGAGGAGTTCATTCTCACATTGATCACTTGAAAGGCCTTTTAAATGCCGCCGATAATTATGGTTTAGAAAATGTTTTTGTTCACGCTTTTACTGACGGAAGAGATGTTGACCCAAAATCAGGTCTTGGTTTTGCTAAAGAAATTGAACAACACATGGCAACATCTACTGGTAAACTAGCCAGTATTTGTGGGCGTTATTATGCAATGGATAGGGACCAACGTTGGGAAAGGATTAAACTTTCTTATGATGTTATGGTAAAAGGTGTGGGTGAAAGTTCAAATGACGCCGCTGCCAGCATACAAAAAAGCTATGACGCAGGAGTTACAGATGAGTTCATCAAACCTATTGTAATGACTGATGATAATGGGCAACCTGTTGCGAAAATTGAAGATAACGATGTGATCATATTTTTCAATTTTAGAACTGATAGAGGAAGGCAACTAACAAGAGCTCTTACTCAAGAGAATTTTGAAGAATTCGACATGCATACCTTGCCACTATATTATGTGACAATGACCAATTATGATAATTCCTATAAAAAAGTTTCAGTGATCTATCCTAAAGATAATCTTACAGAGACATTAGGTGAAATATTGGAAAACAATAACAAAAAACAAATTCGAATCGCAGAAACAGAAAAGTATCCTCATGTTACCTTCTTTTTCTCTGGTGGGCGCGAGCTGGAATTTGATGGAGAAAAAAGATTACTTTGTCCTTCTCCTAAAGTGGCTACTTATGACTTAAAGCCTGAAATGAGTGCATTTGAAATTAGGGATGCCATTATTCCGGAACTTAAAGCCCAAGAGGCTGATTTTATTTGTCTGAATTTTGCCAACACCGATATGGTGGGTCATACAGGAATTATGGAAGCTGCTGTGAAAGCAGCAGAAACGGTTGACTCATGTCTTGAACAGGTTGTTAATGCTGCTTTGGAAAACAACTATTCAAGTATCATCATTGCCGATCATGGGAATAGCGAAAAAATGCTTAACGAAGATGGATCACCTAATACGGCACACACAACCTATCCTGTTCCTCTTATACTTGTTGAAAAAGACAAGGAAAACGGCATTAAAAATGGCGTTTTAGGAGATATAGCACCTACGGTTCTAGATCTTTTAAAGCTCTCGAAACCTGCGTCAATGACGCGAGAATCATTGCTGAAATAGCAATTTCAGATGGCGGGTTAAAGAACAAGCACGAAAAGAGTAATTTTTCCGTTTGTATAGTATGTTAAAATTCCTTTATTAAAATGCTTTTCTTGATTTAGGATTGTATAATGATTAGATTTGATAAAATTTCGAGATGAAAATGTTACCTAAAAATTCTTTATTGATTGCCGTTGATTTTGATGGTACAATTGTAGAAGATGCTTATCCAAAAGTTGGAACTGCAAAGATTTTTGCTTTTGACACTTTACTCGAATTACAACAAAAGGGGCATCGCTTAATTCTTTGGACCTATAGGTATGGAGATAGACTGCAAGATGCCGTTGAATTTTGTACAAAAAACGGCTTGGAATTCTATGCTGTTAACAAGAGTTATCCAGAAGAAAAATTTGATGGCAGCATCAGTAGAAAGGTAAACGCCGATGTCTTTATTGATGACAGAAATGTTGGTGGTTTATTGGGCTGGGGTGAAATCTATCAACAACTTCTGAAAACTGAGAAACCTAAAGAACACAAATCAAAAAAAGGATTGTTTGGTTTTTTTAAAAGCTAGGTTTTAATGTCTTTTACCACTTCTTATTTTGCACCTCTGAATTGATTACAAGCCAGTGTTTTCTGCTTGTTTTTTTATCTATTTTAGTTTTTTAACCTATCTTTACATAGCCCTATTAAAAGGCCTATCATTACATTTTTATTCCTTTCAATTAGGCAAAAAATCTCCTTGAGTTAAGGAAAAACAACAGAATTTCGATTAGCTATAATATCTATTCTTATTATGAAATCAAAGGAAGCACTTATCATTTTTGAACAAAGTATCAACGATTACCATGTGAATGATCATATTGATACACCTTTAAATAATCCATTTGAGACTAAAGACATCAAGCATCTTTTTTATCATAAAAATTGGGTTGATACGGTTCAATGGCATTTAGAAGATATTATTCGTGACCCGGAAATAGACGCGGTTGAAGCCTTACTAATTAAAAGGCGCATTGATGGATCGAATCAGGTCAGGACTGATATGGTTGAATTCATTGATAGTTATTTTCTTGACTTATTCAAAAGTATTTCTGTTAAATCCGATGCCAAGATCAATACTGAAAGTCCGGCATGGGCCTATGATCGTTTATCAATTTTAGCGCTTAAGATTTACCATATGAATGAAGAAGCTGAAAGAACAGATGCTTCAGAAGCACATCGAGCTTCGTGTGCTCAAAAACTGTTGGTTTTATTAGAACAAAAAACAGACCTCTGCGCTGCAATTGATGAATTGTTGGAGGATTTTAATAAAGGTGACAAATACATGAAAGTTTACAAACAGATGAAAATGTACAATGATGATAATTTAAATCCTGTACTTCGTGCTCGAAAATGAATTAAAGCATCCTAAACATTTATTGATCATGCGCTTATCTGCCATTGGTGACGTAGCGATGACCGTTCCTGTTGTATTGGCCCTTCGTCAACAATATCCCAACCTTAAGATTACCGTAGTTTCAAGGCCCCTATTTAAAAACTTTTTCTCTTTAATACCCGATGTAAATTTTTATGCAGCGAATGTAGAAAATTCTCAAAACGGTTTAATTGGATTATATAAACTTTATAAAGACCTGTCGATTTTAGGAATTGACTGTTTTGCAGACTTACATAATGTATTAAGGTCAAAGGTAATTTCTACTTTTTTTAAATTAAATATGGTCCCTGTAGTTTCCTTGGACAAGGATCGGGCCGAAAGAAAAAAGTTAACTGCCTTGAATACAAAGAGTCTTTCACCTATGACACCATTGATCGATCGCCATGCCGAGGTCTGTAAAAAATTACAACTCCCAATAGCCTTGTCAAAAGTAAAGTTACTAGGCAAACAATCAATGTCAATCAAAGTTCAACAAATAACAGGGAAAAAGAATACAAAATGGATAGGTATCGCTCCCTTTGCCACCTATGAGACCAAAATGTATCCTTTGAGTTCTATGAAGGAAGTCATAAAATTACAAGCTCAAGAAGATTGCAAAATTTTCTTATTTGGAGGAGGAAAAAATGAAGTAGAGGAGCTAGAATCAATGGCTTCCATTTCAAGTAACTGTATCAACATTGCAGGAAATTTAAATTTTCAGCAAGAGTTAGAACTGATTAGTAATCTTGATCTCATGCTAAGTATGGATTCTGGTAACGGTCATATAGCTGCAATGTTTGGCGTTCCGGTAATCACCATGTGGGGAAATACACACCCTTTTGCTGGATTCCTTCCTTTTAGACAGCCTATAGAAAACAGCCTACTTCCTGATCTAGAGAAATATCCCTTTTTACCTACTTCCATTTATGGTAACAAAAATATTCCTAATTATTTAGACTGTATGAAATCTATTGATCCTGAATTAGTTGCGGTAAAAATAAAATTACTTTTAGCCAAACCATTTTCTGAAAAATAGTAGAAATGATTCTCTTTGGATCAATATCTTTTTACAGTATCTTTGCCTCAGAAAATACAGGTCATGATACAAATTAAGTCCCACGAGGAGATCGAATTAATGAGAGAAAGCGCTCTTATTGTTTCAAAGACACTAGGTGAAATAGCGAAAGCAATTAAACCGGGTGTCAGCACTTTGGAATTGGATAAAATTGCTGAAGAATTTATCAGAGATCATGGCGCTATTCCAGGTTTTTTAGGATTATACGACTTCCCCAACACATTATGCATGAGTCCTAATGAACAAGTTGTTCATGGAATACCAAACAGCGAACCTCTAAAAGAAGGAGATATTATTTCAGTAGATTGTGGGGCTCTTAAAAATGGGTTCTATGGAGATCATGCCTTTACTTTTGCAGTGGGAGAAATAGATCCAAAAACTAAAAAACTACTTGAGGTGACTAAAGAAAGTCTTTACGCCGGGATACGCGAATTCAGAGCAGGGCAAAGAGTTGGTGACGTGGGTTATGCTATTCAGAAATTTACTGAAGATCATGGGTATGGAGTTGTAAGAGAACTCGTTGGTCATGGTTTAGGAAGAGAGATGCATGAAGATCCTGAAATGCCAAATTATGGTCGCCGCGGAAAAGGTAAAAAATTTGTTGAAGGAATGGTGGTTGCCATTGAACCCATGATTAATTTAGGAACACATAAAATTAAACAATTTAGTGACGGCTGGACCATTAAAACCGCTGATGAAAAACCTAGTGCCCATTTTGAACATGACGTTGCCATAGTAAATGGAAAACCTCAATTGCTTTCTACTTTTAAATATGTAAATGAAGCTTTGGGTATTGTGACAAACGAAGAAGATGAATTTAGAGCACATTAAGAGCTAATCCAATGAAGTTATTCAAATTTGTGCTGAATACCATTCCAAGACCGTACTTGATCAAAATGAGCTACCTCGCAACGCCATTTTTATCAGTTTGGTTAAAAGGAGATAAATTTACTGATCCAATTGACGGTAAAAGCTTTAAACGTTTTTTACCTTACGGCTATGAAGAACAAAGACCAAATGTTCTTTCACCAAGTACACTTTCTTTAGAGCGTCATCGCCTACTTTGGTTATATCTAAAAAACGAAACAGATTTTTTTAGTAAACCATTAAGGGTATTGCATATGGCACCTGAGCAATGCTTCTTATCTTTATTTAGAAAGATGAAAAATCTTGACTATACAACGGCCGATTTATATTCACCCATAGTCGACGTCAAAGCCGACATCCTCAATCTTCCTTTTAAAGACGAAGAATTTGATTTGGTTTTTTGCAATCATGTACTCGAGCATATAGAGAATGATAATATGGCAATGAAAGAATTATATCGAGTAATGAAATCAGGCGGCATGGGTATTTTTCAAGTTCCTCAAGAATTAGCAAGAGAAACAACATACGAAGATTCAAATATTAAAACCCCAGAAGACAAAGCCAAATACTTTGGGCAATATGACCATGTTAGAGTTTACGGCAAAGACTATTTTGATCGTTTAAGAACTGTAGGATTTAAAGTCGATGAAGTCGATTATTCACTGAAGTTAAGCCCTGAACTTGTAGAAAAATATTGTTTGGCTAAAGGTGAAATTCTACCTGTTTGCTTTAAAGCCTAGATTTCTTTAAGTGCCTCGGTATTTATCCACCCCATCTTACCGTCAGCAATTTTGATCTTTTTCCAATTATCAAGAGACTCAAGAATAAGTACTTTCGTACCTTCATGCAGTTCAAAATAGACATCACTAGAATTTGTTGGAGCACTTTTGACGTCAGCTGCAGGAGAAAATATTATCGCTTCAATATTGGTATTCACATGATGCATATTTCTATAGGCAAAAAACAAACTTGTTGTCACAAAAATTACAGAAAGAATGCTGGTAATAAAATAAATTCTCTTTTTCCCAGTACTATAAGAAAAGTGATACAATAAAAATAAAATAGCAAAAATAAAGGCAAAACCAACAGCTACTCTAGACCAAGTTTCATAGGTAAATCTTAATATAACCCCCTCCATAAATTTTTGCCATAGGCTGTTAGGAAGCGGTTCAATATTGTCAAGTATCATTCTATTTGCAAAATCCAAATTAAACCGTATATCTTTATTATTAGGCTCTAATTTCAAAGCCTTCTCGTAATAATAAACAGCGGGCGCCACCTGATTTGTTCTGTAATAAATGTTAGCCATATTGAAATAAAGAGATGCGGATTCCAAATCTTGTTTTTCAATTTTTTGATATTGATCTAAAGCTTGAATATACCTTTCTTGCTGGTATAATTTATTTGCTGATGCAAACAAACTATCAGGAACTTGGGCCTGAGCAAAATTGCCTGAAAAAGACAATAAAGAAATAAAAACGGTATGTATTAATAATTTTAACATGTTTATTTAAATCAATCTTTGGCTATAGTTGTTTATCAATTTTCGCTATTACTCTTTTCGCGTTTTCATATTCCTTTTTCATCATTACATCAGTAGATGGCGTATAACGAGCATAATCACAATTCTCCAAAACTGTACCAAACTCTTGTATCGTATTTTGATCTACCAGTTTTTTGTTCAGGATTTCCGCTATTTTTTCTCGTGATATTTCTGTTGTTTCAACGTGTAATTTAGCCTTCAAATAATTGTGAAGTGCCTTTTCCAGTGCGATGTAAAACGCCTCTTTTTTACCCAATTCTTTTCTAGCTTGAGACAAATATTTTCTCGCCAATCTATCAGCTTTCCTTCTTTTGTTCCCTATGATATCACTATCTCTTTGCTGCTTCTTTTTCCCAATATAAATACCTAAAGGGATTGACAATAAGGGCAGGACCATCAATAGATAAAACAAATTAGAATCAAAGAAATCTTCATCCTTCAAGGTAGATACAAAACTTGTTTTCAAGTGTATATATCTAATATCTCCCTCATTGCTAACAACAGCCAGTTTATTATTACCTATTGTACTTTCATCAGATATTTCAGCCCCACTTAAGGCATTTAACACAATGGGTTCAGTTTCAACAGAATAATACTTTTCCTCTTTTGGATTAAAATATGAAAAAGAAACACCTGGGATCTTGAATTTTCCTCGTGACTGCGGAACCACAGCATATTGATCATAAATATTCCCTCTTAGACCATTTAAGGTTGTCTTGATGTTTTCCTTGTGCTCCGGTTCATACTCTTCTAGTCCGTTCGGAGTTGAAATACCTGGTAATTTAACCAGTTTAAGATTTCCTACTCCCTTTAATTCAACCTTTATTTGTGCAGATTCATTTGCTTTAAGGTTTGTCTTACTTGGTGTAACAGAAAATTTGTAATCTCCTACAGCACCGTTGAAGTTAAACGGCTTGTCCTCTTCTGGTAATTCTTTAACTCTTATTATTTTTTTACCCGATGTCAATGTGAAATTCACATCATTCATCAACATGTTTCCGAAAAAATCTCTTCTACCCATGGGAATACCGGCAGTAATTTCCATTTCCAAAGGCTCAATTTCAAGCTTTCCTGATTTATGAGGAATTAAAACGGTCTTCCTGACAATAACAAAACGATGCGGTTTACCTCCATATGAGCCGTTTTTTGCCACCCATTTTTTAACCTCAATATTCTGATTCCAAAAACCATTAAATGAAGGAGAAGAAGCTTCTCTTGTATTTTGAACGTTTACTTTATTAATGTCAACATATAATTTATAAACTACTGAAATACTCTCTCCTACATAAGGAGTCATATCTGATACTTCAGCAACTAAATGAATATTTTGCTGGGCCAAATATCTTGGATCATTAGGGTCCTTAGGTATTTCAACCGCTTCGCTAACAGTTATTCTAACGGTATTAGATTTGATAAGCTCTCCATCATACAACACCGTGGCAGAAGCGATCGTAAATGTTCCTTTGGCCGTTGGTTGGATTACATAGGTATAAGTCAATTTATATGACGTTTTACCATTTATGGAAGAAAAACTACTGGATTGACTCGGGCCGGCTAAAACCTTAAAATTTTTAAAATCTGGCGGAGTAAAATCATCCCCACCCTGCTTATCAATTGAAAATTCAATACGTAATCTTTCATTCAGGCCCAGTTCAGTTTTACTCACAGCCGTTTTGAACGTCACTTGTGCAATGACGTTTTGTGCTGTTATAAGCAATATCAATATGGATAAATACTTCCGTTTCATTATCTAAACTTACATTCCCAGTTCACCTTAACGATAAAAAGATGTTTTTATTTACCAATCTTTTTCCTGGTCAACCTTTTTACCTTTTGCCTTTTGGGCATTAACTTTTTGCTGTGTTTTATTTTCCTCGTTATTCATAGCCTCAAGCAACTGCTGAATTTGCTGCTGGCTCAATTGATTAGGCTGAGGTTTCTTTTTTTCTTCCTTTTTATCACCTTCATTCTTTTGATCTTGTTGGTCATTTTGGTCACTTTCATTATCACCCTCATTTTCATTCTCATCCTTTTTATCATTCTCGCCTTGGTCGTCCTTTTGATCCTTATTCTCACTATTTTGATCTTGTTCCTGATCCTTGTTCTGGTCTTTGTCTTTATCCTTGTTCTTATCCTGGTTCTGATCATTTTGCTGATCCTTTAGGAGTTTTTGAGCAAGGGCTAAATTATAGCGTGTTTCTTCATCATTTGGGTTCAATAACATTGAGTTTTTATAAGCGGCAACAGCTTTATCATACTGTTTGTTTTTCATCATTACATTTCCAATATTGTGAAAAGCCTTTTCTCTGGTTTCAACACCTACAGTGCTTTTAGCTACCAATTCATATTGTGGTAAGGCTTCCTCAAACCTATTTTGCTCATATACGGCATTTCCAAGATTATAGCCAGCGGTTCCATAATTAGGGTTCTCTTTTAAAGCCTTTTTATACTTAACCTCTGCATCTACAAATCGTTTTTGCTTGAAAAGATCATTGCCTGTTCTCAGGATTTGTTTCTCAGCCAACTTAATCTTTACCGGCTCTTGCTTCTCTTTTTCTTTCTCCTGAGCAAATATCATCAGAGGTAAAAAGAACAAGAGATAAACTATATTTTTCATTCTACCGTTCATTAAATAAATTTAACTTTTGTACCCATTTTGTCTTCTTATTTAATAAGAAGACATCCAATACCAAAAACAGCAACCCGAAGCCGATAAACCACTGAAATTGGTCTTTATAATCAGAGAACTGTTTCGTTTCAAATTCTTTTTTATCAGCCTTCAATAACAGTTCCTCAACATATTCGATTGTCTTAGAGGTTTTATTACCATAAATGTATTTTCCATCACCTTTATCAGCTATGTCCTTAAGCGTCTCCACATTTAATTTCGTGATCACAACCTCGTCCTTATTATCTTTTTTATAACCCAGAAATTTGCCTTTGCTTTTTAAAGGAATTGGACCTCCTTTATTTGTTCCTATCCCGATAGTATAGGTTCTTATACCTAGATCAACTATTTCTTTAGCAACATTGCTAGATTTTTCCTCATGATCTTCACCATCCGAAATCACAAACAAAAACCTGTTCGTTTGGGTGTCATCATCAAAAAATGTCTTTGACAATTCTAATGCTTCATTAATTGCAGTTCCTTGAGATGAAACCATATCAGGACCTGCATTTTGAAGAAACATCTTAGCTGCACCATGATCAGTTGTAATTGGAAGTAAAGGATATGCATTGCCGGCATAGATAATTATTCCAACACGATCACTACCCAATTTATCAATGATCTTTGATATAATTTGCTTAGATTTTTCCAGTCGATTCGGAGCAATATCCTCTGAAAGCATACTTTTAGATACATCCAAGGCAAAAACAATATCAACACCCTGTCTTTTTATTGTTTTAAGTTGGGTACCCATTTTAGGGTTTACCATTGCTATAATCAAAAGTGATAAACCTAACAGAACAAATATTATCTTTAAAACCGGCTTAAAAACAGATTTTTGAGGACTTAATTGGTTTAGTAAAGAAAGATCACCAAACTCCTTTTGCTTTCTCACTTTCCAAAACCAGTTCAGAAGATAAAACAGCAATAATATCGCAACTGCGACAAATAAGTAAAAATATTTTGGTTCCTCTATTTGATACATATCTTATAACTAGATAAAACTTCTATAAACCGTAAATCTCAATAACATTTCTAACAAGATCAGAAACCCTGCAAGCATAATCAAGGATCTGAACTTTTCTTGATAATTATAATACTTGAATTCCTCTATTTCAGTTTTTTCAAGTTTATTTATCTCTTCATAAATGGCTTCAAGTTTTTTGTTACCTGTAGCCCTGAAATATTTTCCTTCTGTTTCAGATGCAATATATTTTAAAAGCTCCTCATCAATTTCAACCGGAGCATTTCTAAAAATAAGTTTCCCGTTTAAATCCTTTGCCACCGGAAACAAGGCCGTGCCATTTGTACCCAATCCTATGGTGTACACTTTTATGTTTAATTCTTTCGCGAGCTCTGTTGCCGTCTTAGGATCTACAAATCCTGTGTTATTGACACCATCTGTAAGCAAAATGATTACTTTACTTTTAGCCTTACTGTCTTTTAACCTGTTCACTGCTGAACCCAATCCCATTCCAATGGCTGTGCCATCTTCAATCTGGCCCCATCTAATTTTCCTTATCGTATTCTGTATTATACTTTTATCACTCGTAATAGGTGTTTGAGTAAAGCTTTCTCCTGCATATACTACGATTCCAATTCTGTCATTTGGTCTTTTTTGAACAAATTTAGTTGCAACAGCTTTTAAAGCTTCTAATCGATTTGGTTTTAAATCTTTTGCCAACATGCTCGCTGATACATCAATTGCCATCACGATGTCTATCCCTCTCGTTGTTTTCGTTCTTTTGCTCACTTCAACAATTCTAGGTCGAGCCAAAGCAACTATTAATAAAGCAATTGCAACCAACCGCATTACATAAAGCAACGGTTTTAGTTTTGCCCATATATTGCCATGTTCAAATCCTGCAACAGTTGGGATGTTTAAATCCGCATTATCCTTCTTTCTAACAAAAAAATACCATATCGCCAATACTGGGATCAGTAACAAAAGCCATAGAAAGCCCGGATTTGTAAACTCCATATTACTGCCCATCATCATCTTCTTCTTCTTTAGTTTCCAACTTGATTGGATGCAGTATATCTATTATTCCTTCCGCATCCATTCTATGTAGGCTGATTTCATTTTGCAAGGGTTTAGACTTTGCGAATTTTACAAGATCCGCTTCCTGTAAAAGCTTTTGCAATTTGCTCAAAGTATCACTTGGTATATTTAGTTTGCTGCTACTATTAAAATCAGTAATTGTTTCCAATAATTCATCGGTTGTAGATTCTAAAGCAGGTATGTTTAACTCTCTCTCTATAAATGTTCTTAAAATATCCGTCAATTCCACATAGTATAACTTGATCTTATTCTGAGAAATAAGTTTTTTTCCATCAAGCTCCTTTAACCTCATCTTGGCAGCATCAAAAGGCGGTATTCTTGACAATATTTCTTCCTCTGTCGGTTTATCTCTTAATACAAAATAAAGAATGAGGCCAATAACTATTAACAAGGCAATTAGGCCCCAAAAATAATTTAAATAATCACTAAACAGATAAGGCTCGTTTTCAATATCCTTAATGTGATGCATGGGTTGTTTAATCGTATCAACTGGAACTGTAGCAACATCAATAATCACATCATCAGTAAGAAACCGTTTGTCTCTGATAAAGATTTCTTGTCCTGGTAAAACGTACCTACCACTGTCAAAACTGGTTAAAGTATACTTTTTAATCAATTGATTTTTTAAGGAATCAATTTTATGAGAAGTAACTACACCAATTTTATTTAAACTGTCTAATTCCAACTTAGGAAAACGCACATCCTTAGTTTGATCAACTATAATTTCATAATTGAATTGTTCACCAATTCTGATACTCGTAGTATCAATTTTAGACGAAACTTGCCCGTATCCGACACTTACAATGAATAAAAACAACAAAGCAAAAACTCCTTTAAAACTAAAACCGCCAAGGCCAAGGCCTCTTCTGTTTGAGTTTCTCAGGTTATATTTTAGATAAAATAAATATCTCATTTTCTTCATTCAATTATCAATAGATTGAAAGACTAGGCCCTTCTTTTAAAATAGCCCAATAATTTTTTAACATAACTCTCATCAATCCTTGTGTTGATCACCCCGGATCCGCTTTTTGTAAAAGAATCCTCATAATAGTTTACCGTTTTCAGATAATTAGCACGATAATTTGTCCTTACAGATTTAGAATTAGTATTCACTAATTTAATCTCTCCACTCTCAGCATCTCTCATTGGTACCATCCCTAACTTCGGCAATTCTGTCTCTAATTTATCATATACCCTGATTCCGGTAACATCATGCTTCTTTCCTACAATCTTTAATGCGCTTTCATAACCTGTATCAATAAAATCCGATAGAATAAAGACAATCGCTTTTTTCTTCATGACATTTGAAAGATATCGCAAGGCTTGGGTGAGGTCCGTTTTTCTACTCTTGGGTTTGAATTCAATCAATTCCCTAATAATTCTTAGCACATGTGTCTTCCCTTTTTTTGGAGGGATAAATAATTCTATCTCATCTGAAAACAATAATAAACCTACTTTATCATTGTTCTGAATAGCTGAAAAAGCCAAGGTTGCACTTATTTCAGTTAATATATCTCTTTTAAATTGCTGGGTTGTCCCGAATGATTCGGACCCACTAATATCAACCACAAGCATCATGGTCAATTCTCTTTCTTCTTCAAATACCTTGATATATGGCTCATGGTATCTGGCGGTAACATTCCAATCGATTGACCTTATGTCATCACCAAATTGATACTGTCTCACTTCAGAAAAGGTCATGCCACGTCCTTTGAAGGAACTGTGATATTCTCCTGAAAAAATATGGTCAGACAATCTTCTTGTCTTGATCTCTATTTTTCTAACCTTTTTAAGCAATTCTTTAGTATCCACTAGCTGATATTCTAATTAAACTTCCCAACCTTCCCTTTCTGGAAGATTGTGTCTATCAAGTTTTGAATGGTTGTTGATCAATAATTTCATTAAGGCACTTCAACCTCATTAACGATCTTGTTAATAATATCAACCGAAGTAATATTCTCCGCTTCCGCCTCATACGTAATTCCAATTCTGTGTCTTAACACATCATGAACTACCGCACGAACATCTTCAGGAATAACATATCCTCTTCGCTTAATAAAAGCATAACATTTAGAGGCCATTGCCAAATTAATACTCCCCCTTGGAGAAGCTCCAAAGCTTATTAGTGGTTTTAGATCAGCCAGACGGTAATCTTCTGGATATCGGGAAGCAAAAATTATACTAAGAATATATTTTTCAATTTTTTCATCCATGTAAACCTCCTTCACAGATTCTCTAGCTCGTATGATTTGATCAACCGAAACTACTGGATTTATCTTACCAAAAGTTCCTTTTAGACTATGCCTCATAATCATTTGCTCATCGTCAATCTTTGGATAATCGATCACGGTCTTTAACATGAATCTATCCACCTGGGCTTCAGGCAAAGGATAAGTACCTTCCTGTTCAATCGGGTTCTGCGTGGCTAGAACTAAAAATGGTTCTTGCAACTTAAACGTAGTATCCCCAATCGTCACCTGATGTTCTTGCATGGCCTCTAATAAAGCAGATTGAACCTTAGCAGGCGCTCTGTTGATCTCATCAGCCAAAACAAAATTGGCAAAAATAGGCCCCTTCTTAATTGAAAAATCATTCTCTTTCATATTAAAAATCATGGTTCCAATCACATCGGCAGGCAATAAATCAGGAGTAAACTGAACCCTACTGAAAGAGCCTTCAATAGCTTTTGCTAAAGTATTTATAGCCAGTGTTTTAGCTAATCCAGGAACTCCTTCCAATAAAATATGTCCATTACCAAGTAATCCAATTAGCAGTCTTTCAAGCATGTGTTTTTGCCCTACAATAACTTTATTCATCTCCAAATGAAGCAGTTCGACAAATGCACTTTCTTTCTCTATTTTTTCGTTGATCAATCTGATATCAACATTTGCGTTTTGTGTATCCATTTATCTTTTTAAATTTCTTTTTGTTTTAGACATCAAGGGCAACAAATCTAAGGGTTAGGTAAGTTTTTTCTTGTTAAAATTTGGTTAAAAGTATAAAATAAAAAAACTCGCCAGAATGGCGAGAATCAAGTATCAATATTGTTCTTCCTTATTTGGAAAATCCTTTGATTTAACATCTGAAATATAGCCCCTGAAAGCGTTGCCCATTTCGGTATACAAATCAAGATATCTTCTAAGGAACCTAGGACTGAATTCATGCGTCATTCCCAACATGTCATGTGTCACCAAAACTTGGCCATCAACGCCATCTCCAGCTCCAATTCCAATAACCGGAATCAAAACACTTGCTGCAACTTCCTTGGCCAATTTTGAAGGTACTTTTTCAAGCACTATCGCAAAACATCCTAATTCTTCCAATAATTTGGCATCTTCCTTCAATTTACTAGCTTCATCTTCTTCCCTTGCCCTCACTGAGTAAGTTCCAAATTTATAAATAGATTGAGGCGTTAATCCTAAATGACCCATAACGGGTATCCCTGCTGACAAAATTCGAGTGATCGATTCAGATATTTCAGCGCCTCCTTCGAGCTTAACCGAATGCCCACCAGATTCTTTCATGATTCTGATGGCTGAATCCAAGGCCTGCCTTGAATTACCTTGGTAAGTTCCAAACGGAAGATCGACAACCACTAAGGCTCTGTCAATGGCTCTAACAACCGAAGAAGCATGATAGATCATTTGATCAAGTGTAATTGGCAAGGTTGTTTCATGACCTGCCATAACATTTGATGCTGAATCACCTACTAAAATGATATCTATACCCGCGTGATCCACAATTTTTGCCATTGTATAATCATAGGCTGTCAACATGGCGATTTTTTCTCCTTGCTTTTTCATTTCAACCAATGTCTTGGTTGTAATTCTCTTGTACTCCTTTTTAGCTATAGACATAATTAATATTTAGCAATGCAAAAATAACGATAATTTGTATTCAGGTTACCTAGCCTTTTAAGTAATTTTCATTTACGCTTTAATTCCTAAAAATACTAGAATTAATTACTTGACAACTCTAACCAAATTTGGAAATATGGTGGGCGCAAAATTCTTTACAGGTTCGTATAAAACAGATTTTTTAACTTTTTCTTTTTCTACAAATCGCAATGAAGCATTTATTTCATCATATACAAGCAGCACTATACTCAATATCAAAGCATATTTGAGAAATCCAAAAATGGCTCCCACCAACTTATTAAAAAACCCTAAGGCTATAGTCTCTGCAATTTTAGTCATTGCCTTTCCCAGCAAAACCATGCCTATTAGGATGATTAAGAAGGTTCCCGCAAACGAAACCAACTGCAACATTGATTCATCCCAACTCACGCTATCCTTTAAGAAATCACCTAAAAAGTGAGAAAAGTGTATGGCTCCATAAACGCCAAGAACCAAACCCACCAAAGTTGTCACTTCGATAAATAAGCCTTTTATAAAGCCATTAATAGTCCCGAAAATCAGGATAATTCCAATAATTATATCAATTGTATTCATATTATTTAACTTTTACTACAGTAATTTCTTCATCTATGTAAACCAATATTTTCTCCAGAACTTCAAAATTTAGTTTTTGTAAAACTAAGGCATAATTGTCGATTTGAAGTTCATGGTTCCCACTTGGCTTACCTGTTTTATAATCGATAATCGTTACTTTCTTTCCTTGAAATACCAATCTGTCTGGTATCACTATTTGCCCTGAATCCGTCAAAATTTCTCTTTCGGTAAACACCTCTAGACCAACTTTAAAATAGGCATTTAATTGTGGATGCTTCACAATCTCTAAAACCAAACTATGAATTTCTAAAAATGAAGATTCTTGCAAGCCTCCTTTTTGCATTGATCTTTCTAAAGTCCTTTCAACATGAGACTCATCAATAATATCTGCCATCATTTCATGAATCAAGTTTCCATAGCCAATAGCCTCCGCTCTGGCCTTATCCCAAAGAATTTCTGAGTTGGCTACTATATGTATCTGATGATCCTTCCAAGAGCTACTGATAAATTCTTTTTGTAATTCAGCTTGATTCTTAGACAAATCCTGAATACTGGTTCTTTGGCTATGTCCAAATTCATAATTCATTTTATTCTCGTCCCATTTACCTTGATGCTTCAAAAAGTCTACAAACAACTGAGAACTTGTTCCCAAATTTCCTCCAGGCTTTTTTAATTCTGAAATAACATAAAGTTGTTCAATTGCTCTGGTCAAACATACGTACAACAAATTGAAGCTATCTAGCTCCTTTTCCTTTTGTTGTTCTTCAAAAATAGTTTTACCTAAAATACCAGTCTTCCTAATTCCAGATGATGAATTGACCAAAATATTGTCAAATCCATTATATTCATCCTGTGGCAGACCCTTATACCATGCCTTTGGATCTCTTTCAAAGTAAATATCAAGATTATATGGAAATATAACAACCGGAAATTCAAGCCCTTTTGATTTGTGAATTGTCATAATTCTTACAGCCTTTATATCTTCAGAACTCACAATATTCAACCTGCTTCCTTTTTCCTCCCAATACTCTAAAAAGGAAATATTTTTTTGTGACTTTCTTTGTGTATAGTCAAATACAAAATCTAAAAAAAACTGAATAAATGCATCCGAATCAGTAGCCAATCGAAAACATCTAATAAGGTCTTCTATCCCTTCTAAAATCGAATACTCGTTAAAGGTTTGAATCTTATAGAAAACACCAGAAGATTCAAGAGATTTGAAAATCTCTTTTAAATCTTTCACGATGAGCTCCCTAATAAATTCATGCTTTTCAACTGCAATATTCAAATGTTCATGTAGAAAATTTAACACTTCAAATTTTGCGTCATCATTTTTATCATCTTCAATCATTTGTAAGAAGCTAATGATAAAACTGATTTTCTGATTATTTTTGACTAAAAGTGTTTCCGAACTTATTATATCTACACCTTGTTCAGTTAAATATTTAGCAATTGCCGCTCCTTCTTTTTTCTTTCTAACCAAGATGCAAATTTCATTCGCCTCGTATTGGTTCAAAAGTTCTTTGATCGTTTCATGCACAAATTGAGGGTAAACCTCTTCCCTCATTTCAGTGTTCTTAAGGGCTTCCATAAATTGTAAGCTTACAAAACCCCCTTCCTTTTTATTTGTTTTTTGTTCATTTCCTAACTTGTATAACTCACCATAAGATGCATTGGCAAAATGTCTAGAAATATGACTAAAAAAACGATTGTTAAAGTCAATAATCTGCTGATGACTCCTGTAATTTGTCTCTAAATTAAGTGCTGTTTTGTTTGTTTGAAAAGGATTGGAATTATACGTTTCTTTATCCGATGACAAACTAATAAATTGCTCAGCACGACCTCCCCTCCATCTGTAAATGGCTTGTTTTGCATCACCTACTAACATCAAGCCCGCAGCTTCAGCACTTAGTGCATTATCAATTAAAGGGATGAGGTTTTGCCATTGCAAAACAGAGGTATCCTGCATTTCATCTATAAAAAAATACTTATAACGCTCTCCTAATTTTTCATAAATAAATGCCGCTGGCTCATTGATTAAGTGATCACTAATCAGTTGATTGAACTCAGCATTTAATCTGATATTATTGTTGGTCTTTATCTCTTCAAGTGCTTGATTGATCGTATTTATGACAGCCAAAGGAACTAGATTTTTCAAAATTAATTCCTTTAATTTATAGGTCTCAAATACCATAGCTGCCTCATTGTAGTAAGTAATTAGTTGATTCACTACACCATCTATAGCCATCTTGACTTGTTCAGGTTTGGTTTTACCATAAAAATTTCCTTCTTCTATATTTCGAGACAAACTATTTTCTTGATCAAAATCTAATTCTGCTGGTAGCTTGATCATTTTTAAGAAGAAATTCGGAAACTGAGATCTTAAAAAATCCTTGGTGTCAATTCCTTGATCATTAATTAAGGCCAAAGCAGAATGTCCTATTTCCTTAATTGTTTTTAAAGAACTCTTTTGCTCCTTTCTTAATTTAGAAGACAAGTCTGAGAATGATGACAAACTTTTTTCTGACAAACCTTTAAGCTCGGTCGCATGGTTTTCATTCAAGATAAGCCTCGAAACCTCAAAGAGATCCTTACTGACATCCCATGATTTATCTTCAAGGGTTTTTTCCTTCGAAAAAGAAACCAAAAGACTTGTTAAATCCTTGTCAATCCCAATTCGGGACAAAACAGCATCAACAGCTTCCTTTAAAATAGCATCTGTATCTAGTTCAACCTCAAAATCTGTCGACATTCCTAAATCAAAGGCAAAAGACTTAATTAACTTATTGGTAAAACTGTCAATCGTCCTTATATGAAAAGATGCGTAATTTTTGAGAATATCCTGGAGTCTTTCCTTAGCTCTTAACTGAAGGGTGGTTCTATCAAGTCCTGTTTCTAAAATAAGAGAGGCTAGCATGTCATTTTTCTGATCTTCCTTATTCATAATAGAAAACCTGAGAAGGTTCTCTAATATTCTATCCTTCATTTCAGCTGCTGCCTTATTTGTAAAGGTTATTGCCAAAATATGCTGATACAATCTCTGATCAGTATCCTTCAAAATTATCTTCAAATATTCCTTAACCAGCGTAAAGGTCTTTCCGCTGCCTGCTGAAGCATTGTATACTTGAAAAGTTGAAGGGCGATCCACTTATTGATTTTCCATAAAAGTAAGAAAATTGCGCTTATCAATACTTTCTACAGAATAAAAAATAATTCATTAAACTCATTTTTTTTACACGATAAAAATTCGCCAAACCTGAGCCACCAAAAAGGTGACAACAAAACCTAAGATAACAGGTAAAATAGAGGCTACGACTGTCCATTTTATACTTTTTGTTTCCTTATAAATAGTATAAATTGTTGTACTACATGGATTGTGAAGCAAACTAAACAACATTAAGTTTATTGCAGTCAGCAAAGTCCATCCACCGGCCTTGAGTATATTTCCTGTATCAGAAATAGAATCAAGTTCAAACATTACCCCCGCTCCTTCACCACCAGTCATTCCGGTAACCAGAACCGTAAGCATAAGTATTGTAGGAATAACAATCTCATTTGCAGGAATAGCCACAATATACGCCACCAAAATCACACCGTTCAGACCTAATAAAAAGCCAAAACCATCTAAACTCTGAACTGTCCATCCGGCTAAACTCAAATCACCAATAAAAATGTTGGAAATAAGCCAGATAACGGCTCCTGCCGGCGCTGCAAAAATAATGGCCCTCCATAAAACAATAAGTGTTCTGTCAATGATTGAAGTATAGACCGTTTTCCAAAACCTGGGAGGTCTATAAGGTGGTAATTCCAAATTAAAAGTAGATAATTCACCCTTTAGAACAGTTCTAGACAATGCCCATGACACAAGAAACATAAATGCAATTCCAAGAATTGCGATTCCTACCACAGCAAAGAGGGAAGCAAGGCTCGAAAACGCTTCCGGAACAACTGCCCCAATGAAAATAGTCGCAATGAGTATTTGTGTTGGCCATCGACCATTACACAATGAAAAATTATTTGTTATGATCGCGATCAAGCGTTCTCTTGGGCTATCGATGATTCTGGTAGCCACTACCCCTGCCGCATTACATCCAAACCCCATACTCATAGTAAGCGCCTGTTTACCATGGGCTCCAGATTTTCTAAATAGATTATCCATATTAAATGCCACTCTAGGTAAATATCCAAAATCTTCTAACAAGGTAAACATTGGAAAGAAAATAGCCATAGGAGGTAACATAACCGCAATCACCCATGCAACTGCCAAATAAACGCCATCAAAAAGGAATCCACTCAACCACCAAGGCATTCCTAATGTGTTCCCAAAATTCTTAAGTATTGGATGAAAACCGTCCAATAATAATTGAGCCAACATGGATGATGGATAATTTGCTCCTTCAATAGTCAGCCAGAGTACCAAGCCCAATATTAAAAACATAATCGGAAATCCCCAAGTCTTACTTGTCACAATTTCGTCTATTTTTCGATCTATCCTAAATCGATTTTTACCGGAACCTTTAACAACTGAACTTTCGGCAATTTCTGAGGCATCAGCATAAATTCCTTCAGCTAGATGATCGTGAAAATCCTCTCCAATTTTCCAACGAAGCTCGTTGGTCATACTCAATATTCTATCAACAGAATTATTCTCCATACTACACTAATTCACCTGTTTTTAAAGCCTCAATTATTCTGTTGTCTCCTTCAAGGAGCCTAAATGCAATCCATCTGCTATTTGGGATATTCGGAAATTCTGTTTTGATTTCTGTGCTTAATTTTGTGACTGCTTCTAATATTTTTTTGGGAACATTTTTAATTCGTCTCGGTTTACAAATAATCTTTCCAGAAGCTATTTCATCAACTGTTCGAATAAGTTCAGGTATCCCCTTTTGATATCTGGCACTAGTCGCCACAACCGGAATTCCTAGTTCCTTAGCCAGCATTCTTGTATCTATTTCAATATTATTTCGTTCAGCTTCATCTATTAAATTAAGACATAAGACAGCCTTATCTGTTATCTCAAGAATTTGTAAAGCCAGATTTAAATTCCGCTCCAAACGACAAGCGTCGACAACGATAATGGTAACATCAGGTTTTCCAAAAAGAATAAAATTTCTTGCCACTTCTTCATCCTGAGATGTAGACAATAATGAATAGGTCCCTGGCAGGTCTACCAGTTTGTATTTTTTATCTGCATAAGAATAAGCTCCTTCAGCCCTAACAACAGTTTTTCCAGGCCAATTTCCTGTATGTTGACGTAAGCCAGTCAAGGCGTTAAAAACCGTGCTTTTCCCAGTATTGGGATTACCTGCTATGGCAATAACATGATCAAAATCGCCGACATCAACTCCAAGTTTTTTAAGTCCTTCAGAATTATAATGAGCGCAAGAGCCGCATGCTTGATCTTCTTTTTTAGCCATAACTACAATTTATTAATAAGAATTTTAGAAGCCTGGTCTCTTCTCAAAGCTATGCTTGTCCCCTTTACAGAATAGGCTACCGGGTTCATCATCGGGCTATTAAGATCAATTTTAATCTCTGTCCCATTTACAAATCCTAGGTCAAGAAGTCTTCTTCTATTTTCTCCCCTGCATTCTTTTGACATACCTACAATTTTTCCAACTTCACCATCAATCAAACTTGAGAGCCTAACAGTTCCTTCTTCAATTATAACTTCCTTTTTCAACTCAGCCACGGTTATATTCGCAGCTACAATGGGTGCCAATACAAATTCCTCCCCTTCTGAATGAAAAACAATTCGTTCATTATTCTTTTCTTCAACCCTTATAAGTGATCCGATGTAAATATTTGCCGCTAAAATTTGTTTGTAAATAACATCTGGCTCATCTTCTATATGAACAATTCTCCCTACACTATTAATCAGCATTGAAGACAAGGGTTCTCCGTCTATTTCCTTCAACATTCCTTTATTATTTGGGATAGGGTCTCCGTGAGGGTCATACATTGGGTTTCCCAATTGATTCGCTAAAATATCTGTTTCCTCATGACTCAAAACATGCTCCATCTCTTCAGCCATCACATGCCAATCGGATTTATCAAATCCTGTTTTCTCGGCGAGATACTTTTCCCATAACCTGTGCACCCTAATTACTTTTAATGCGTATTGCCTTCCATCTTTCGTTAATTGAAGAAGGTCTCCTTCAACTTTGATCAATTCCATTATTGACATCTTATGGATGGCTTCTATAATAATACCATCTTTGACTTTCAACGAATTCGTAAGTGCATTTATATCTGTTTCAGCACCATAAGTCTCCAATCGATATAATTGTTTTAGAATATCTTCCATCACAGTCTTTTCATTTGACTGATAATTATTTTTTATCAACCAATACCAACCCTTAACAGGGCGGAAAAAACCTATAATCAATATCACTCCTAAAAGAAAGATCAATAAAGCTATAATTGGATTATACTGCATTATCTGACATTTTTTAAACATAGGTTCTCAGCAACATTGCTAGTAATAACCAACCTATGAGTTTTTGTTTCAATATGATAAGAGTTGTCGAATGGTTCTATATCAATAACTCTGATTTTGTCTCCTAAAGCGAGATTTTTCTTGTTTAAATACTTTAAAAAAATTGCGGACGAATCTTTCACACCCACAAAAGTACCCGCTGAACCAATTTTCATATCTTTAATACTCAACGTCTTACTTAACAAAACCCTGCCTTGAGCATCAGGGATTGGATCTCCATGGGGGTCCAATTTCGGATACCTCAAAAACGCATCCAATTTGTTGATGAGCAATTCTGACTTGACATGCTCTAATTGTTCCGCAATGTCATGAACTTCATCCCAATTAAATTGAAGTTTTTGTACTAAAAAGCATTCCCAAAGCCTATGTTTTCTAATCACTTTTAAAGCACTCAAGCGTCCGAGTTCAGTAAGATAAACTCCTTGATACTTTTTATAAATCACAAGCTCCTTGTTGGCTAATTTTTTCAACATATCTGTAACTGAAGAGGCCTTGGTCTTAATTTTACCTGCAATAAGGTTCGTGCTTATTTCATTCCCAAAGTCCTTTTCTAAAGCGTAAATCGTCTTTAAATAGTTTTCCTCTGCCTGTGAATACATAGATATTTTTTTGCAAATATAAATATAATTTTAGATAAGTCTAAATTTTGAAGTTATAATTAATTATTATCTTCAAACCCAAACTATCAATCCCCTAAAATGATCAAAAAATTCCTATCCTCACTGTTTTTTATTATCCTTAGTTCTTTTATGTTTGGCCAGAGTGCCGTTTATGACACTTCTGTAGGATCCAATCTGACTGAAATAGATACTTATCTGGAAGAGAATATCGAGAAAGGAGTGATACCTGGAGGTGTATTCCTTGTGGCAGAAAAAGGCAAAATTAAATATCTGAAAAGTTTTGGTTTCGATGATAAATCAATGAATAAGGCATATGAAAATAATCATATTTTTAGAATTGCCTCTATGACTAAAAATTTTACCGTTGTAAGTATCTTACAATTGATAGAAAAAGGCAAACTTGACCTTGATGATCACGTATCCAAATACATTCCGGCTTTTAAGAAAACAATGGTATTGGACCAATTTAACGGCACTGATTCAACTTACACTACTGTAAATCAGCAAAAAGAAATATCTATTAGAAACCTATTAACCCATACTTCAGGCATTTATTATGGTAGCTTTGAATCTGATACATTAAGAGCTATTTATATAAAAAATCGCCTTATGAGTTTTGGCTTATCAAGTGATAAATGGACAACAGAAGAAATGGTGAATAAAATAGCCGAAGCGCCTCTTGCATTTCAGGCCGGTTCTGAATGGAAATATGGGCTAAATATGGAGGTTCTTGGAAGAATCATTGAAGTCGTTTCCAAAAGTACTCTCGATGCCTATTTTAGGCAAAATATAATAGAGCCTTTAGGCATGACAGATACCTATTTCTATTTACCGAAAGAAAAACAAGAACGTTTGGTAAAATTACACCCTTCTGATACGGTTGAGAATATTATTGACAATCCAATTATTTATTACCCCTATATGATTGGTAATAATCATTTTGCTGGAGGAGGTGGCTTGAGTTCAACAGCCCTGGATTATGCTACTTTATGCATGGCTTTAGCCAATCAAGGCTCATTCAATAAACAACGCATCTTAAAAAAGAAATCTATAAAACTTCTTTCCAAAATACAATTTGCTGAACTAGACAAAGACAACAAAGGTTATAAAAGCAAAGTAGATGAAATGGGATTTGGTCTCGGTTATTGGGTGATAAAAAAAGAGAATCCTAATTTTTCACCTCTTAGTGAAGGATCATTTGGATGGGAAGGTATTTTCAATACCAAATATTATATAGATCCTAAAAAAGATATTGTTATAGTAGGAATGACTCAAATGATGTCATTTGATAACGATCTGTTTTGGGAGAATTTGAACAAGATTATTTATAACGAAATTGACTAAATTAACTGAGTTACTTCATTTTCAATAATATGAGAATCTTATTTAGAAAGCCTTCCATGGAAACCTCCTCAACATCAATTTCAAGAGAATGATCAACAATCATATCCACTCTATTTAGCGGAAATGCCAAGCCCGTCGCAATGCGTCTAAGCATCATCACCTCCTCATGTTTAATTTGATGATCCGCTTTGACCATTATCATCAATTCATATAATCGCTCTATTCTTTCTATGTTATCCAGATGCGCTATTGTAGGGATATTTTCAGGAAACTTTAAAATTTCTTTGAAATTCTCGTCTGTGATATCATATTTTTTAGAAACCTTCGCAAGAAACGCTACTTCTTCAGAAGAAATTTGATTGTCGGATTTTGCTATTCTTACAATATTGGCAAAGTGGCTAATGTTTCTTCTTTGCCCTATTGACAAATACATATCGGAAATATTCATATTACTCGTTTTTAAGGACACACTCAAATATACAAAATAACCCCGTTAAATTTTAGCATATACGTGTAAAATTGATTTAATATTCTGCCCTATTAGGCTTATATTTGCCGAAAATAATTCACTTTGAGTAAGCAGATTATTGCTGAACTTTATGATCGTTTTGACAAGGTCAACCAAATAGTTGAAGTTGTTAAACAGGACAACCAACAAATTGAAATTACCAATTTGAATGGATCTGCATTGTCTATGCTGATTTCTTCCGTATATCGAGCAATTGACAAACCCTTACTATTTGTATGCAATGACAAAGAAGAAGCTGCCTATTATCTAAATGATCTCGAGCAATTTCTTGAAAACAACAAGAATAGTAATCGAGAAGATGTACTATTCTATCCAGGCTCCTATAGAAGGCCATATCAAATAGAAGATACAGACAATGCCAATATACTCCTGCGAGCAGAAGTATTGAACAGAATTAATTCTCAAAAAAAACCTGCGTTGATAGTTACTTACGCAGATGCTCTTTTTGAACAGGTAATTACTAAGAGCGAATTGAAAAGAAATACACTCAAATTGGCCGTGGCAGATACGCTTTCTCTTGATTTTATTCATGATCTATTACACGAGTTTAAGTTCAATAGAGTTGATTTCGTTGTAGAACCCGGAGATTTTGCCATTAGAGGAGGAATAATTGATGTGTTTTCATTCTCGAATGACCATCCCTATAGAATTGAATTTTTTGGTGACGAAATTGATAGTATCAGGTCTTTTGACATAGAATCTCAACTTTCGATTGATCGATTGACCAAGATCGACATCATGCCTAACGTCGAAAACAAATTTCTTGAAGAGAAGCGCCAGAGTTTTTTGAAATATATCTCTTCAAAAACTGCCCTATTCATCAAAAACCCTGATCTAAATAAATCTCGTTTAGACAAGCTATTTGTAAAGGCAAAAGAGGCCTTTGAAAATCTTAAAGGAGAAATCAAGCATAGCAGTCCTGACGAACTTTTTTGTGACGGGAGCCTTATAGATCAACAATTGTCAGAATTTTCAAGTGTCATTGTCGAAAATGCAAGTAGAGGGAAGTTCAATAAGACTATCGCATTTGATACTTTGCCACAACCTGCTTTTAACAAGCAATTCGATTTATTAATTGAAGCCCTTAATGAAAATACAGAGGAAGGAGTAACAAATTATCTGTTTTGCGACAATGAAAATCAAGCCAAAAGATTTCATGATATTTTTGATGATCTGGACCAAAAAGTTGATTATCAAACAATAACGACTCCATTATACCAAGGGTTTATTGATCGAGATCTTAAAATTGCCTGTTATACAGATCATCAAATTTTTGAACGTTACCATAAATTCAGATTGAAAAGTGGCTTTTCTAAAAAGCAATCCATTCAGCTAAAAGAGTTGACTAATCTTGAAATAGGAGATTATGTGACACATATTGATCACGGAATCGGACGCTTCGGAGGCCTGCACAAAATCGACGTGGAAGGCAAGAAACAAGAGGCCATAAAACTTATTTATGGAGAGAGGGATGTTTTGTATATAAGTATACATGCCTTGCATAAAATTACTAAATACAACGGTAAAGAAGGAAAGGCTCCTAAAGTTCATAAACTGGGATCGAATGTTTGGAAAAATCTCAAACAAAAAACAAAAGCTAGGGTAAAGCATATTGCATACAATCTTATAGAACTCTATGCGAAAAGAAGACTTCAAAAAGGTTTTGCCTTTAGTACAGATAGCTACTTACAGCATGAATTGGAAGCAAGTTTTATATACGAAGATACGCCTGATCAGTTAAGTGCAACTGTGGCGGTTAAAGAAGATATGGAAAAAGACCAACCCATGGACAGATTGATTTGCGGAGATGTTGGGTTTGGTAAAACTGAGATCGCAATAAGAGCTGCCTTCAAGGCTGTTGACAACGGAAAACAAGTTGCAATATTAGTACCTACAACTATATTAGCCTTCCAGCATGCAAAAACCTTTAAGGAAAGGCTAAATGATTTTCCATTAAGAGTAGATTATTTAAACAGATTCAGAAGTGCTAAACAGCGAAAAGATGTTTTAGAAGGACTAAGTGATGGTGGAGTTGATATTGTTATTGGTACACATCAGCTTGTCAGTAAAAGTGTAATATTCAAAGATCTTGGTTTATTAATCATTGATGAGGAGCAGAAATTTGGTGTTGCGGTTAAAGACAAACTAAAGACAATTAAAGAAAACATTGATACCCTCACCCTCACAGCTACTCCTATCCCTAGAACCTTGCAATTCTCGCTCATGGCAGCGAGAGACTTGTCAGTGATAAAAACCCCTCCTCCTAACAGGCATCCGATAGAAACTAATGTTATTCGGTTTGGAGAAGATGCAATTAGAGATGCTATTCGATACGAAATTCTAAGAGGTGGCCAGGTTTTCTTTATCCATAATCGTATTGAAAATATTAAGGAAGTTGCAGGTCTTATCCAAAGATTAGTGCCAGATGCAAAAGTGGGAATTGGTCATGGTCAAATGGAAGGAAAAAAACTGGAGGATTTGATGCTTCAATTTATTAGTGGAGAATTTGACGTTTTGGTAAGTACGACTATTGTTGAAAGTGGTCTGGATGTGCCTAATGCAAACACTATTTTTATAAATAATGCCAATAACTTTGGTTTGAGTGACCTACATCAAATGAGAGGACGTGTGGGTAGGTCTAACAAAAAAGCTTTTTGCTATTTGATCACTCCTCCCTATCATATGATGACTGATGATGCTAGGAAAAGAATTCAGGCACTCGAACTCCATTCTGAATTAGGAAGTGGCTTTTATATCGCTATGAAGGATCTCGAGATTAGAGGTGCAGGAGATCTATTAGGAGGTGAGCAATCTGGTTTCATTAATGACATTGGATTTGAAACCTATCAAAAAATTCTGAATGAAGCCATCCAAGAATTAAAGGAAAATGAATTTAAAGATCTCTACCATCAGGACGAAGATCAAATCAAAGAATACGTAAAAGAAGTTCAAATTGACACCGATTTTGAAATCCTTTTCCCAGATGATTATATCAGTAATATTGCTGAAAGATTAAGTCTATACAAAGAACTCAGCGAACTTGAAACCGAAGAGGAAATTCAAGTTTTTGAAAAGAAACTAATAGATCGATTTGGAGAACTTCCTATTGAAGCTGTAGACTTGTTGAATTCAGTAAGACTAAAATGGGTGGCACGCACCCTTGGTTTAGAAAGAGTGATTTTGAAACAAAAAAGAATGATAGGTTATTTCTTGTCTGACCAACAAAGCGATTTTTATCAAAGCCCGTTTTTTACTAAAATTCTCAAATATGTTCAATCTAATGGACAGACCTGTGTGATGAAGGAAAAACAAACAAAAAAAGGCCTTAGACTACTTATTACCTTTATTAGAATCGACAGTATTGAAAGGGCCTTACAGACTTTAAATGACATTTAGTTAACTTCTTGTTGATAAGTCGAGCCATATTTTAAAGTCTCCCTCTTTTTTCAATGTTTATTTTTTGTACATTTTTAAAAAATTAGAAGCTGCCATTTGCAAGGCACCTATGAAAAAAATAACCTCATCATCCCAAAATGATCTGGTCTCGCCTAAAAAAAATTTTTTATGAAGAAAAGCACTACAAAGAAAATTTACGTCTTAGACACCTCTGTTTTATTATTTGATCACAATTCAATCACTAGTTTTGAAGATAACGATGTTGCTATTCCCATTACTGTTTTGGAAGAGTTGGATCAGTTTAAAATCGGTAACGAAACCAAAAACTTCGAAGCAAGAGAAGTAATTCGATTTTTAGATAAATTGTCTGGTAAAAACGGATTAAACACTTGGATGGAGCTTGGAACAAACAAAGGAAAGATCAAAGTAATTATGGATCAACTTTCTTTGGAAAAATTAGATGCTGAAGAAATTTATGGAAATACGACAAATGATAACAAGATCATTAATGCTGCAATGTCTTTACAAAATGAGGAGAAGGATCATGCCATAATTTTAGTGTCCAAGGACATTAATCTCAGGATAAAAGCAAGAGCTATTGGCCTTGTTTCTGAAGATTACGAGACCGGTAAAGTCAAAAACATAAAGAAATTTTCAGAAGGTTTGCCTGTAATTGACAATATAGATGCTGATGTCATTCAAAGCATTTACCAAAAAAATCAGGTGAAAGAGAAAGGCATTCTGGGCAAAGAAAAAATCACCAACGGCTATTATATTCTCAATAATTGCACTAATTCAGTTCTTGCCAGATACAATGGTATAACTGATGCTATCGAAAAGGTCGATAAAAAATATGTCTTTGGTATCAAACCACGCAACGCTGAACAAACCTTTGGGTTAAACGCCTTACTGAATGATGATATAAAACTGGTAGCCTTAGAAGGAGTTGCCGGAACAGGTAAAACCTTACTAGCTTTAGCTTCTGCCTTGGAACAAAAAAATAAATATGATCAGATTATTCTTGCCAGACCAATTATTCCTTTGAGCAATAGAGAAATTGGGTTTTTGCCAGGTGATGCCGAAGATAAAATATCGCCATATATGCAGCCTCTTTGGGACAACTTAACTTTTATAAAGAACCAATTTAAGGCTAACGAAAAAAAGGGTAGGGTCTTGCAGCAAATGCAAGAATCTGGATTACTTACTATTACGGCTCTTGCATTTATTAGAGGGCGCAGTCTTACCAATGCATTTTTCATTATTGATGAGGCACAAAACCTTACGCCTCATGAAGTAAAAACGATTATCACAAGAGCTGGTGAGGGTACCAAAGTAATCTTTACTGGAGACATCAATCAAATAGACACTCCGTATATGGACGAGCATAGTAACGGCCTTACCTATTTGATAGACAGGCTAAAAGGAAATTCACTCTTTGCCCATGTTAAACTGGAAAAAGGAGAACGTTCTGAATTGGCCAACTTAGCAAATGATATGCTTTAACAATTTTTTCGAATGGTTATAAACTCAGGGTTTCAATTTTACGAAACCCTGAGTAAAACCTAGCCCTCCAAAGTCAAAATATTTAATTTTGCTCCTTTTTGTTACAAAAAGATCATTGATTCGTCATAAGGAAAATCCCTATCATGAAAAAAATATTTTTGTTATTGATCATTGTTACTTTCTCTTCTTGTGCCATAAACACTTCTTTTAATACTTTTTATCAAGATCATGAGGATGACTCAGAATTTTCCTTTGGCCTTAGCAGCTCACTGATAGCGAATTTCTTACCGGATGATGATATTGAAGACCTCAAACCCTTATTGAAAAAAGCCAAGCATATTCGAATTCTTGTGTTTTCAGAACATGCAGAAGATAAAACTGAGAAATTCGACAAATTCATCAATAAGTCAAAATTTGAAAAGGTCGTTAAAGTTAAAAGTAATAATGATAAAATAGGATTTTTTACACTGAAGAGAAATAAGAAAATAAAAGAAATCGTTCTTGAAATTTCATCAGGAGATCAGCTTGTTTTGGTTGGCTTAAAAACAAACCTTACACAGGAAGATATCGACAATATATTCAAGGGTTCAAAGAACGAAAAACCCGTTATGTAACATCAATTTTTCGAACCATTCTCGAGAGAATCAAAGGAAAAAATCTTTTGACATAAACTGCCAATACTTCAAGCCCACCACCAATCA
>RCND010000232.1_pt1 | contig 42405 bp, 36 predicted proteins | sample 2041351 | NCBI WGS metagenome assembly RCND01 (sample SAMN09708230, study PRJNA481090) | Marine sediment metagenome, whole genome shotgun sequencing project. | biome: marine sediment; feature: ocean; material: sediment; isolation source: Sewage treatment plant 12B marine sediment (STP12B) ... | reverse complement strand
GCCATTGAAATTTGTTTTGCGCTCAAAACTTTTATTAATCGGAGCAGATCCCGATAGATTTCCTAAAGTTTCGTTTAAAGCTTGTTCTTCGGCAAAAGGAATACTTTTTAATAATACTTTTCCCGTTTCCGATTTTACGAAAAATTTAAAATTATCTGATTTACTTTTCTTGATTTCAATCATTTACAAGGTTTTTATTAAAGATAAGAAAACTTTTGTTCGTGAGCATTTTATCAAAATCAATACTGGAAATAGTTTTGTAGCAAATAATTCCCTTAAATAGAAAGTCTTTTGGTTTACTTGTATTTATTGATGAGCTTTAAATGGTGTTTTATGTCGCCATTCATGCCGGAATAGTCACCCAAGGATTTTCCATTACTATTCAATACGTTAAGGAGCGGGAAGACTCCCTTTTTATTATGCGCTGCCAACACCTCCTTATTGTGTTTTAGTTGTTCAGAAGACAACAAGGATTTATTTCTAGGCATATCTACATAAAGTAAAATATAGTTTTCCGAAGTCTCTTTAAATTCGGTTGTATCGAACAAATCTTTTTTCAGGAGTTTGCAAGGCGGACACCAATCACTACCGGTAAAGTATATCAAGATATTCTTATCATGAGTTTTAGCCAGTTTTTGTGCGGCTTCAAGATTGTATTGCCAATCGTTCTCTGAGCTTACGTCTGTGTTTGCCTGCGCGGAGAGTAGCAAGGGAAGTACTAAGAGTAAAAATAACTTTTTCATCTATATAAAATGTATTGGATACCTGTTTTTCAAGTATTGATGTCGGTTATAATTGTCCATGTTTTAGTCAAATGCCCATTATGGGCTTTTATTAAGCTAAATTTTAGTCCAGCTTATTTAAATAACGAATCCATACCCGGAATATTGGGCATCCCTTCTTTAGCAACTGCTGCTAATTCAGCTTCATTAACCGATGTTGCATTCTGTATCGCTTTATTTAATGTTACAATTAGAAAATCCTCCAATTGTTCTTTGTCTTCAAGCAGGTTGTCTGAAATATTGATTTTTTTAATCTCGCGGTTAGCAGTAATCGATATTTCTATACCTCCATCTTTGGATTTTTCATCTATATATACAGTATCTAACCTTTTCTTGGTTGCTTCTACTTTTTGTTGGGTCTCTTTAAGTTTACCCATCATTCCCATCATATCTCCGAACATACGTTGTCGTTTTTAAGTGTTTATGGTGTAAAAGTACTAAATACGTTGTAGTACATAGCGCTATTAAATCAAGATTAGTGCCAAGCTTACAATGGAATTAGTATTATTTTTACCGCTATTATAAAATTCAAAGTAGAACTTAATGACCAAGAATATTCCTCCGATTGCAAAAAAAATAGCTAAAGAATTAGTAACCCACGGCGATGTTAGGGTTGATAATTATTATTGGTTGAACGATAGGGAAGACGCTGAGGTACTTGTATATCTGAACAAGGAAAACGCTTATTATGGGGCATTAACAGCGCATACGAAGACGTTTCAAGGAGAATTATTTAAAGAAATGAAAGGGAGAATTAAAGAGGATGATTCCTCTGTTCCTTATAAATCTAATGGATATTGGTATAAGACGCGGTATGAAATAGGAATGGAGTATCCTGTATATTCCAGATGTAAGGAAACGTTAGCGGCTCCTGAGGAAACTATTTTTGATGGAAATGAGATGGCCAAAGGTCATGATTACTTTAAGCTAGGAGGAATAGCGGTAAGTCCTGATAATGAATTAGCGGCGTATGGTGTAGACACAGTTTCTAGACGGCAGTATACTTTACGTATCAAAAACTTGAAATCTGGTTACGTTTACGAGGAAGAAATTGAGAATACCACTGGCGGTGGGGTTTGGGCCAATGATAATAAAACATTGTTTTACACAAAAAAAGACCCGGTTACGCTGAGGTCTGATAAAATTTACAGACATGTTTTAGGAACCTCATCAGCCGAGGATATTTTGGTCTTTGAAGAAAAGGACGATACCTTCAGCACCTTCGTGTATCGAACCAAATCTAAAAAATATTTAGTTATTGGCTCTTTTAGCACCTTAACTTCTGAATTTCAAATAGTATCAACGGATGACCCAACGGGTAAGTTTAAGATATTTTCTCCGAGGCAACGAGGTTTGGAATATACCATTTTTCATTATGAAGACGGATTTTATATTTTAACGAATAAGGACGGCGCTACCAATTTTAAACTGATGAAAGTGGGTGAGGAGGACACGAGCTCCGATAATTGGCAAGAGGTTATTCCCCACAGGGATTCTGTTTTATTAGAAGATATTGATATTTTTAAGAAGTATTATGTGCTATCCGAGCGTGAAAATGGATTGAACAACATAAAAATCGTAAAGTGGGATGGCACCCTATCCTATTTTTTACCCTTTAAAAGCGAGACATATACCGCCTATGTAGATACGAATCCCGATTTTGATACAGAAGTACTTCGTTACGGTTATAATTCGCTCACAACCCCTAGTTCGGTCATAGATTTTAATATGGGTACCAAGGATCAAGAGGTATTAAAGGAGCAAGAAGTATTGGGAGGCCTATTCAAAAAGGAAAATTATACCGAAGAGCGTTTGTGGGCAACTGCTAGGGACGGGGCAAAGATTCCTATTTCATTAGTGTATCATAAGGATACTGTCTTAAATACGGCTACGCCTTTGTTGCAATATGCCTATGGTTCTTACGGTGCTACGATTGATCCTTATTTTTCAACTGTTCGTTTGAGTTTGTTAGATCGCGGTTTTGTGTACGCCATTGCACATATTCGTGGTGGTGAATATTTAGGAAGGCCGTGGTACGAAAACGGTAAGCTGTTGAACAAAAAAAATACATTTACCGATTTTATTGATTGCTCCAAGTTTTTGATAGCACAGGAGTTGACCAGCAGTAAACATTTATACGCTAGCGGCGGTTCTGCAGGAGGATTATTAATGGGAGCTATCGTAAATATGGAACCCTTATTATACAATGGCATTATTGCAGCAGTACCCTTTGTAGACGTTGTTACTACCATGTTGGACGATTCTATTCCCTTAACTACAGGTGAATATGACGAATGGGGAAATCCAAATGAAGTAGTCTATTATGAGTATATGAAGTCCTATTCTCCCTATGATAATGTGGTGGCGCAACCCTATCCTAATATGTTGGTTACTACAGGCTTGCATGATTCCCAAGTACAGTATTTTGAACCCGCCAAATGGGTTTCCAAACTTCGGGATATGAAAACCAATGACACCTTGCTTATGCTAGATATCAACATGGAAGCAGGTCATGGTGGAGCTTCAGGAAGGTTTGAGGCGCTAAAGGAGGTTGCGAAAGAGTTTGCTTTTCTGTTAGATTTAGAAGGGAAAATCTTATAGTTGAAAAAAAATAGTAGCTTTGCACCGGAAGTTTTAGCATATAAAATGATTGCTTGGAACAATAAACACAAGGATTTCCCTTATGAAAAATAAGATAAAGGCTTACAACAATATCTTGGAACTGATAGGAAATACGCCATTGGTTAAATTGAACAAGGTAACCAAAGGTTTTACTGGTAATTTTTACGCAAAGGTAGAGGCATTTAATCCGGGACATTCTGCTAAAGACCGTATCGCCATCCATATTATAGAAGAAGCGGAACGCAAAGGAATCTTAACAGAAGGTAGTACCATCATAGAGACGACCTCTGGGAATACCGGATTTAGCATAGCGATGGCGAGTATCATTAAAGGATACGACTGTATTTTGGCCGTGAGTTCAAAATCATCCAAGGATAAAATAGATATGCTTCGTTCCATGGGAGCTAAGGTTTATGTTTGTCCGGCCCATGTAAGTGCAGATGATCCACGTTCCTACTATGAGGTAGCTAAACGCTTACACAAAGAAACTAAAGGGTCCATCTACATCAACCAATATTTTAATGAACTGAATATAGAGGCGCACTACAAATCTACCGGACCTGAAATCTGGGATCAGACTGGTGGGCAGATTACACATTTAGTCGCTTGTAGTGGAACTGGGGGAACAATTTCTGGAACGGCACGTTTTTTAAAGGAGCAAAATCCAAATATCAAGGTTATAGGTGTCGATGCTTTTGGCTCGGTATTAAAAAAATACCACGAAACAGGAAAGTTGGATGAAAAAGAAATATATCCTTACAGAATAGAAGGCTTAGGAAAAAACTTGATTCCAGGGGCTACGGATTTTAAAATCATAGACGAGTATATTAAAGTTACCGATAGTGAAAGTGCCCATACGGCTAGGGAAGTCTCTAGAACCGAAGGGATGTTTGTTGGTTATACTAGTGGTGCTGCAATGCAAGCACTAAAACAGTTGAATGAAAGAAAGGAGTTTGACGAAAATAGTAATGTGGTTGTAATATTTCCAGATCATGGGTCAAGATATATGAGTAAGATATACAGCGATCAGTGGATGGAAGATCAAGGGTTCATGGAAACTAATGCCGTTGCCGAAACGCAGGAAATACAGTTTGTAAAGTAACAGACAATGAAATCAATTAAAAAAGTGGGCTTTTTGCCCGCTTTTTTTGTTCCTACAATTAAGTTATGAATCCTTCTTAAAAATATTTACTTTTGTAATTAGAATAAAATTTAGGCAATGAGAGATTTATTTGATAGAATTATTGAAAATAAAGGCCCCCTAGGTAAATGGGCTTCACAAGCAGAAGGGTATTTTGTTTTCCCAAAACTGGAAGGTCCTATTTCTAATAGAATGATGTTCCAGGGAAAAGAAGTGATTACCTGGAGTATTAATGACTACTTAGGACTTGCAAATTTACCTGAAGTTAAAAAGGTAGATGGCGACACAGCAGCTGAGTATGGCTCAGCATACCCTATGGGAGCAAGGATGATGAGCGGTCATACAGAATTTCATGAGCAGTTGGAGCAGGAGTGTGCCGAATTCGTAAATAAAGAATCGGCTTATTTATTAAATTTTGGGTATCAAGGTATTATGTCTGCAATAGACGCCTTGGTTTCAAAGGATGATATTATTGTATACGATGTAGACTGTCATGCTTGTATTATTGACGGAGTTCGTTTGCACATGGGTAAGCGTTTTACCTTTAAGCATAACGATATTGAGAGTTTGGAAGTAAACTTGGAGCGAGCTGTTAAAATGGCAGATCAAACAGGTGGTGGTATTTTAGTAATTTCCGAAGGTGTTTTTGGAATGCGCGGGCAGCAAGGAAAACTAAAAGAAATCGTTGCACTGAAGAAAAAATATAACTTTCGATTTTTGGTCGATGACGCACATGGTTTTGGAACCTTAGGAGAAACAGGTGCCGGAGCAGGTCAGGAACAGGGCATACAGGATGATATAGACGTGTATTTTGCAACCTTCGCGAAATCAATGGCTAGTATAGGTGCATTTTTAGCAGCTGATAAAGAAATCATCGACTACTTAAAATACAACCTACGTTCGCAAATGTTTGCGAAGTCCTTACCTATGGTTTACGTTAAAGGAGCGCTTAAACGCTTGGATATGTTACGTACACAACCAGAACTTAAGGCAAAACTTTGGGAGAATGTAAATGCCTTACAAAACGGACTTAAAGAAAAAGGATTTGATATAGGAACGACCACTAGCTGTGTTACACCGGTATATCTTAATGGTAGTATACCTGAGGCGATGGCACTGGTAAGGGACTTACGCGAGAATTATGGTATTTTCTGCTCAATTGTAGTGTATCCTGTAATACCAAAAGGATTAATACTGTTACGTATGATACCTACCGCAACCCATACTATGGAAGACATTAGGGAAACCTTGGTGGCCTTTTCGGGAATTAGGGAACGATTGGAAAATGGTACGTATAAACGACTTTCAGCTGCTGTTGCTGCAGCAATGGGAGAATAGTTAGATAATAAGATTTAAAAAAAGCCTGAACAACAGTTTGTTGATTAGGCTTTTTTTTGCTTTTAAACAAGAGGTTAAATAGCATGGTGTATTGAAATAAAAATCAATAAGTGTTATAAATTCTTCTTGTAGGTACGTCTCCTTTTGTAAACAACAGGGTCAAAATGTTTCCATAGTTGATGAATGGCTGTATTATTTGCCAGTTCAGGGGTGCGATAACACATTTCTATTTTTTTCTCTCGGAAGGTTTTACTGTATTCATTAAAAAGGATAGCGGTAACCCCTTTATTCTGATAGCTAGTATGAACGCCAATAAGATAAAAAATAACGTCTTTACTGTGTTTTCTAGCCTTTAAAAAATGGAAAATACCGAAAGGGAATAATTTCCCATTAGCTTTTTGTAGCGCTTTGGAAAAAGAGGGCATTACAATCGCAAAGGCAACCAAGGTATCCTCTTGGTCTACGACGAACTTTATGTACTCAGGATTTATAAAGCTGATGTATTTCTTTTTAAAATACGCTTTTTGAATATCTGTCATGGGTACAAATGAGGAAAGTGAAGCGTAAGATTCGTTAAAGAGGTCAAACATCCTATCGGCCCACGGCATTACATCCTTTGTTTTTGTAAAGTTTAAGGGTCTAAGTTTATATCTTTTTTTAATGAGTTCCTGAACACGGGAAAAAAACTTTGGGTCAGCATTTTTTTCAGGAAACTTATTTTCTAAATATTCTTTTTCAGTTGCAAAACCAAACTGCTCTAGATGATTTTTGTAATAGGGATGATTATACCAGGTTATCATTGTGCCAATATGGTCAAAACCTTCCACTAGCACGCCTACTTTGTCTAAATTGGAAAAGCCTACTGGGCCTTCCATATATTCTAAGTTATTTTTTGAGCCAATCTCCGCAACTTTTTCTAGTAAGGCTTTGGATACGGTTTCATCATCTATAAAATCGAACCAACCAAAGCGCATTTTTTTTACGTTCTGTTGATTTATTTCTAAATGATTGATGATGGCTGCAACTCTTCCTACTATTTTATTGTCTTTGTAGGCCAAGAAAAATTGAGCATCGGCATCTTTAAAAACAGGGTTTTTGGATTTGTCAAAAGTTTCCATTTCATCCTTTATAATGGGCGGTACCCAATAGGCATTGTCCTTGTAAAGAGAAAATGGGAAGGTTACGAATTTTTTAATATCCTTTGGCGTGATAGCCTCTTTGATTAAAATCATCTATTAGCTTTATAACCACCAATATTAGGAATATAAATTAGTATTTAAAAGAATAAAAGTATGTAGTACGATAGATGTGAGTCCTAAAACTCTATTTCTCCATTATCGTCTTTTTTCTTCTTTTGTGCTTTTTTGAGTTTACGTAGCTGTTTTTTAGATGGGCCAAGATTTACATCTTCTGCTCCACTACCTTTTCTTTCTCCTTTTTTATTTTTCTCCTTTTTCATAGCGTCCTTCTTAATCTCCCCGCCATTTTCGTCTGCCGCTTGATCTTCAATAGGTACTAATTTATCTTTGTGGAAATCAAATCGGTAGGAACCGCCCGTACTTATAAAAACACGAGAAGGTGTATTTTTGAAACTGGCACCTAAATTCATATCTATCTGAAGTCTTTCGTTCATTAGATAGGCAATTCCACTTCGTAGCAGTAAATCTGAGTAACGGTCGCTTTGTATTCCTTGATGCTCTACAAAAACACTCCATTTCGGGTTTTTAAAGGCATGGGAGATAGAGATAAGATAGCTAAGTTCAGGGAACTCCGTGCCAATTCGGTCGTAGGCCGTATTGGTGATTAGGACCATTCTTGGAGTTAACTTGCTTTGTGTTGCAATCATGGCGCGTGGAGAAATCTGTGCTTCGCCAGGATAAAATGGATTGTCTCCTAATACAAAATTTGCTCCCGCATAAACAGACACTGCTGGTAAAAGATTCTTTAACTGAAATTTGTTGTTTGCTCGCCAACTGTAAAGGTTAGGCTTGTTTCGTTCTGGATTTTTAAATGGATCGTAAACTAAAAATTTAAGTCCAAGTCTGTTCCTTTGAAAATTCGTTCGGGTTTCGCTGATATCAAAATTATTGAATAGGATGTCTTGGTTTTGGAAGGTACCTTCATAATTTAACTCCAAGGTTTCAAAAAGGAGTCCATAACGCAAGGAAATATCGCTTCCCCAAATATCTGATTGTGTATTTAAAAGCCCATGGTCTTGCTGCTCATAAAAAAGACCCATTTCTAGTTGAACTACGTTTTTACCAACAGCATAGGCGCTTACGGAAAGCCCAGGGCGGTTAGAATTTATAACATCAGTATATTGTCCTGTTACGGATAGTGATGCCAGAAAAAGCAGTAACGAAAACCTTCCTATGGTTCTTTTGATGTAAGCGGAAATTCTCATGAATACGACTTTATAATTATTTTAATACTTAACAATCTAGTATTACAACGTGATAATTGTATTTTTGATATATAAGTATTTAATTAAATGGCTTTTTTAAAAACAATTTTATTTATCCTTTTAGGGTATTATCTGCTAAAACTATTAGCAAAACTGTTTGTACCTAAAATCATCAATTACGCAGCAAAGAAAACCGAATCGCATTTCAAACAGGCGTTTGAAGGCTTTGAGCAACAGCGAAGACCACAAGAGGAGCAGGCTGGAGATGTTGTTATGAAAAAAAAATCTACGAAACGCAAGATGGATAGTGAAAAAGTAGGCGAGTATATAGACTTTGAAGAAATAGACTAGTTATCTTTGAGTAACCAACTACCTCCTGGCAAATGAAGAAAGGTTTAAGATTCTTTTTTACCCACTTTTTTGTAACTGTATTTTTTATCCTAGCTGCACTGGCTTATTTTCATCCTGTATTACAGGGAAAAGTGATTTATCAGCATGATATTGCCCAATATACGGGTATGGCGAAGGAGCAAAACGATTTTCGTAAGCAGAACGATGCAGAACCTTATTGGACCAATAGTGCATTTGGCGGAATGCCAACCTACCAGTTAGGTGCCAATTATCCTCATAATTATGTAAAACAATTAGATCGGTTAATACGCACATTACCTAGGCCGGCAGATTATTTATTTCTATATTTTTTAGGATTTTATATACTACTGTGTTGCTTAAAAGTAGATTATAAACTTGCTGTTGTGGGAGCGCTTGCTTTTGGTTTTTCTACTTATTTAATTATTATTCTTGGCGCAGGACACAATGCTAAAGCTCATGCTTTGGGTTACCTGCCCATGGTTTTAGGTGGAATTGTGCTGGTCTTTAGAAAAAAATACCTTTGGGGATTTATACTTACGGCACTCGCAATGGCGCTAGAAATCGTAGCCAACCACTACCAAATGACGTATTATTTTATGCTGTTGGTACTGGTCTTGGGTGTTGTGTATTTAATAGATGCAATCAAAAAGAGGGAATTAAAGCACTATTTCGCTTCTGTAGGATTATTGTTATTGGCAGTAGGTCTTGGTATTGCGGTCAATGCAACAGGATTGTTAGCTACTAAGGAATATGCAGATTGGAGTACAAGAGGCAAAAGTGAACTGACTATAAATCCTGATGGGTCCGTAAAAGAAAACACAGGGGGATTAAGCAAGGAATATATAACCCAATGGAGCTACGGTATTTCAGAATCCTTGAATTTATTCGTGCCCAGATTGTTCGGTGGTGCAAGTCAGGAAAATTTAGGGGAAGATTCCAAATCCTTTAATTACTTAGTAGATAAGGGCTTGCCTAGATCTAGCGCTTTGGATTTTGTTTCAGGTGTACCTCTTTATTGGGGACAACAGCCCATTACCTCGGGTCCAGCCTATATTGGCGCAGTAGTATTCTTTTTGTTTATTCTAGGTCTTTTCTTGGTGCGCGGCAAGCATAAGTGGTGGTTGCTATTTGGGTCGCTGCTGTCATTGGTATTGTCTTGGGGAAAGAACTTTAGTATTCTTACGGATTTTATGATTGACTATTTTCCACTCTACGATAAATTCAGGGCCGTATCATCAATACAGATTATATTAGAATTGTGTGTACCCATACTAGCCATTCTTGCCCTTAAGAAAATAATATCTTCCAAGGTTGATGTCAAGGATAAGCTTGGAGCTTTAAAGATAGCTGCCGGGGTTGTTCTTGGTTTAGGTGCTTTATTGTTTTTATTTAAGGGAATGTTCGATTTTATAGGCCCTGCCGATGACCGCTTGCGAATGACAGGTTTAGAAGAATTACCAGAAATGCTACGCTTGGACAGAAAGGCAGTATATACGAGTGATTTGCTACGTTCTTTAGGTTACGTATTGGTTGCGGCAGTATTACTTTGGTTTTTTATAAAAGAAAAATTAAAGGCTAACTTGGTTATAATAGCCGTTGGGGCCTTAATCGTATTTGACTTGGTAGGTGTAAATCTTAGGTATGTTAATGCCGATAGTTTTGTTTCCAAACGAAAAATGTTACAGCCGTTTCAAGCTACAGCAGCTGATAAAGAGATATTAAATGATGAGGGTATTTTCCGCGTTTTTGACCAAACAGATGGTTTTGATTCCGCAAAAACAGCCTACTTCCATAAGAGCATCACGGGATATCATGCAGCCAAGCCGGCGGGAATGCAAGACTTATTCGATTATCATGTATACAACGGAAATCTATCCGTCTTTAACATGCTCAATGTAAAATACGTGGTACGGCAAGATGAGGAAGGAAATAGCTTTCCGATAGAAAATCCAAATGCGAATGGGAATGCTTGGTTCGTTAAGAAACTAAAACAAGTAAGCTCTGCTGATAAAGAAATACGTGCCTTAGATAGTCTAAATACTGGTAATACGGCAGTAGTGAATTCAAGGGTATTCAAAAATATCAATAGGTTTGATTATCAGGTAGATGCTACGGCTTTTATTTCACTTGTGGACTATGCCCCGAATCATCTCACCTATGAATCACAGAACCCAAATGCCGGAGTAGCTGTATTCTCGGAAATGTATTATGGAAATGGCTGGAATGCTTACATTGATGGTAAACAACTAGATTATTTTAAGGTAAATTATGTGCTACGTGCTTTGAAGATTCCTGAAGGAAATCATACGGTAGAATTTAAGTTTGAGCCAAAGGTAGTGGAGCTAGGTAGCCAGATAAGTTTGGCAAGCACTATGCTATTGGGGCTTATTTTACTAGGAGGTATAGGCTTCTCTTTTTGGAAAGCTAGAAAGGAGGAAACCGACTAATGAAGAAGGTGCTCGTTATCGCATACTACTGGCCACCTGCGGGCGGGCCTGGAGTGCAACGTTGGTTGAAGTTTGTAAAATACCTTAGGGATTTTGATATAGAACCCGTAGTCTATGTGCCCGAAAATCCACAATATCCTATGACAGACGCCACGTTTCTGAGCGAAATTCCAAAGGGTATTACGACATACAAGCAGCCTATTTTTGAGCCGTATCGCTTTGCTAGTTTCCTTTCCAGAAAAAAGACCAAGCGCATTAGCTCAGGAATCATTCAGGCGACAAACCAGTCGCTCACAGAAAAATTACTTTTGTGGATTCGCGGTAACTTCTTTATTCCCGATGCCCGAAAATATTGGGTACGCCCTTCGGTGGAATTCTTGCACGGTATTTTAGATAAAGAAAACATAGATACGATTATTACTACCGGTCCTCCGCACAGCGTACATCTTATTGGTCATTTTTTAAAGCAGCACAATAAAGTACAATGGATTGCCGATTTTAGAGACCCTTGGACCTCTATAGGGTATCATAAGAAATTAAAATTGAACTTCCTTGCTAAAAACAAACATAAGGAGTTAGAGCAATTGGTATTGACCAGTGCTGATAAGCTCATAGTTACAAGTGAGACGACCAAGAAGGAGTTCCGGCAGATAAGTAACAAGCCTATAAAAGTCATTACTAATGGCTATGATCAGGAAAAGCCCGTACACGTGGAATTGGATAAAAAGTTTACTATTTCCCACATAGGTTCCATGCTAAGCGGCAGAAATCCGGAGAACCTCTGGCAGGTGTTAGCGGAATTAGTACATGAGAACGCCGCTTTTGAAGATGCACTGAGGATACAGTTTATAGGAGTTCTAAGCAAGGATATTCTTGGTCGTTTAAAAGCGTATGGTTTAGAAGGATATTTGGATGTGATAGGTTATGTGCCTCATGAGGAGGCCATCACGTTTCAACAAAGATCGCAAGTCTTGCTTTTAGCTGAAATTGATTCAGCTGAAACTAAGGGCATTATTCCAGGAAAACTGTTCGAATACATGGCTTCGGGGCGACCAATTCTAGGTATTGGTCCTAAAGATTGGGAGGTTGCCACTCTGGTCGCACAGACCAAAACGGGCGCTATATTTGAATATACTTCCCATGCTGATCTTAAAAATGTACTTTTAAACTGGTTTCAGCAATATGAAAGACAAGATTTAAAAGTGTCTTCGGTGCATGTTGAACACTATAGTAGGCGTGAACTCACACGACAATTAGCGGAATACATCTAATGGGTATTGTATTAAAACAGTCTTTAAATAACACCATAGTTACCTACATCGGTTTTGCTATAGGTGCTGTGAATACCTTGTTTTTATATACTAATTTTATGCAGGCAGACCATTACGGTCTGGTGCAAGTTGTTCTATCTGTAGCTGCGGTTTTAATGCCTCTTCTTGCGTTTGGAGTACCTAATGCCTTGGTTAAGTTTTACAGCAGTTTTAGGTCGGATAAGGACCAGGAAGGTTTTCTAACCATGATGCTCCTATTACCTTTACTTTTAATACTACCCGTTGCACTACTTAGTTATTTTTCTAATGAAGCAATTGGAACGTTATTATCCCGCAAGAACCCTATAGTACGTGATTATGTTTGGCATATCTTTTTAGCTGGTATGGCTATGGCCTATTTTGAAGTGTTTTATGCATGGGCGCGGATTCGTATGAAGTCCGTTTTTGGTAATTTTTTAAAAGAGGTTTTCTGTAGGTTGGGTCAGTCCGTTTTATTGGTCTTGTTATATTTTGATTATATAGGGATTGAAGGTTTTATAAATGCCTTGATAGGTTTTTATCTATTGCGGATGCTCATCATGAAGTTATATGCTTATAAACTTAGAATGCCCAAAATGCAGTTTTCCTTTCCTGATAATTGGTGGGATATCGTCAAATATAGTGGGCTTATTATTTTAGGGGGTTCTACCGCTATTGTGTTAATGGAGTTGGATAAGGTCATGCTTAATAATTTTTTGGAATTGAAAAATATCGCCTACTACTCGGTAGCTGGGTTCATTGCTTCTACTATAGCAGTACCATCCAGGGCGATGCACCAGATTACCTATCCGATGACTGCCGAGTATTTGAACAGAAATGATACCGTTTCGCTTAAAAAATTATATCAAAAAAGTTCCTTAACCTTGTTTATCATTGCTGGTCTCTTGTTTTTGCTGATTATTCTAAACCTAGAAGATTTATACCAGCTTTTACCCGAAGAGTATACAGGTGGCTTTATGATTGTATTTTGGATTGGACTTGCCAAGGTATACGATGCGCTTTTGGGGAACAATAATTCCATTCTTTACAATTCAGATTACTATCGCTCCATTCTCTTTTTGGGGGTATTACTGGCTGCATTGGCCATTGGGTTTAATTTGTGGTTGATTCCTGCGTACGGTATCAAAGGTGCTGCAATTGCTAGTTTTTCTGCATTTTTCATTTATAATTCCCTTAAATTATATTACGTAAAATCTAAGTTTTATATTTCTCCATTTACCTCGGAAACCCTTAAAGTACTCGCCTTATTGTTAATCGTTGGCGTACTATTTTACAGCTTTCAATTTGAATTTCATCCGATTGTCAATATACTATTAAAAAGCTTTTTGATTACCCTAATGTATGTAGGCATACTTTACCGATTCAAAATTTCTGAAGATGTATACGGTGTACTTTCCAAGTTCTTAAAGAAATAAGCTGGAAATTATAGCCACCCATATCGCCAAGAAACAGAAGAAACCCCTACGGTTACAGGAATATGGTGTTAGTATTTTTGATCTAATTTCTACAAAATCTGCCTTAAAAAAAGCATTGAAAAAGGAATTGATACTGGTAGATGGTGTTATTGGTAGCACAGCTACTTTTATTAACGGCGGAGAACGCATCGAACTAAAACAAGTCATAGAAAAGAAGATAACAAGACAGGTAAAGTTAGATTTAAAAGTACTATATGAAGACGACCATCTGGCCATTATTCAAAAACCAGCAGGCATAACTGTCAGTGGTAACCGATTTTTTACCGTTGCGAATGCCGTAGCACAAAATCTAAAAAAAAGCACTGTTTTTGATGCGGTCAACCCCAAACCTGTTCATCGATTGGATTATCCTACTACTGGTACACTTCTGGTGGGGAAGACGAGTTCGGCGATTATTCAATTGAATACCTTGTTCGAAACAAAACAGATACAGAAGGTCTATTATGCAGTTACCATAGGTGTTATGAAAAAGAACGGTAGGGTAGTGGCTCCCATAGATAGTAAGGAGTCTATGTCCGACTATGAAGTAGAACAAACGATAAGCTCTGAGCGTTTTGGGTATCTAAACCTGGTAAAACTGCTACCAAAAACTGGAAGAAGGCATCAGCTACGAAAACATTTAGCTTCTATAGGGAATCCAATCCTAGGCGACGCAGACTATGGAAAGAAAGGTTTAGTATTAAAAAGAAAGGGTCTATACTTGCATGCCCATTCTCTCCAATTTATACATCCTATTATAAAAACTAATGTGTATGTGCAGAGCGAGTTACCCAAAAAATTTCTAAAGTTGTTCCCTACCGTTTAGTACTCTGATATTTCAGTATTGGTTTTACCGATAATTTAATGGAAACAATAAAGAAGCTTGGGCAAGTGGAATCCTAAGATTTGTCTAAAATCTATAGCCTTACCAAAGGAGAGGACTAGGGAGCCGACAAAAAAAGCCCCGTAATGGATAAATCCATTACGGGGCTAAACAACTAACCAACCTAAAAACTACCTTTGATTTCCTGAACATGTTTCAGGGTCTATTTATTACTGTCTTCTGCTATTACTACTTTTTCTTGTTGTAGCAGACCTTGAGGAACTTCTAGCAGGAGCTTTCTTTACCGATCTTGAACTGGTACTTCTACTCACAGTACTTCTAGCTCTTGTCGGAGCTTTGCTCACTGTTCTAGTAGTAGCACTTCTTTGGGTTCTAGCTTGACTGCTTCGCGTGTTCGTGTTTCTTGCTGCCGGCTTTTTATACGTAGTGCTAGTTCTGGAAACCGTTTTACTTCTTGGGGTTTTTGTAACCTCTCTTTTGGTTACAGTTCTCCCTTGATTGCCTCTTACTGCATTATTATTCCCACGCTTAACGGTTGTCGAACTTCGTGTTGCAGATGTGGTTCTGTTTGCCACCCCACTGTTTCTATTCGTACGACTCGTATTATTAGACGCTATGGTTCTATTATTACGCAATCCGTTAGTACGTTTTGCTACCGTATTATTACTTCTATTTCCGTTGCTTCTTTTCGCAACGTTTCTATTGGCTCTTTGTGCATTGTTCCTAACAGCTACGCGTCTGTCATTTCTGTACACTGTAGCTCTTTCACGTCTTACGTTATTGTATCTATGTTCCCTACCAATTTGGGCATATGCTCTTCTAAAGTTGTTTCTGTAAGGCCTGTGCCATGTATATCTAACTGGGCTATAAAACCTTCTGTAAGGCGTATGCCATACATTAAAGAAACCTATCGTCGGTCTGGCGAACCAGCTGTGAAATGGACGGTAGATATAACGTCTGTTATGTATATTGATAAAACCATTATAGTGACTAAAAGCACCTTGGTTATAAAAGATATTCATGCCACCAATCCTATTTACAAAACCGTTGTTAAAGTTCAGATTAACAGCACCTATCTGGTTTACACGACCGTAAAAGTCATAGAAGATAGGAACGTTTTCTACTTGGATTACTGCTCCGAAATCATCGAACTGTACAAAAGGGTTATAATCGAATCCTGAATTGAAGGTTACACCTACGTTTCCTATTTGGGCGCCAGCACCTATATTTAATCTGTTATCTACATAAAAATCAAATTCACCATCAGGGTATACTGAGAAGGTTACTCCATTTTCAACAAAGATGAATGAGTTTACAGCGTTAAGGTTGACGTTAGCAACCTTATTTTCAGCTGTTGCGGCTTTGGCCATTGCTGTTCCAAAAAGTACCGTTGCGATAATAAGTACGAACTTTTTCATAATATAAGGTTTAAAGACCTGCCTCTTGGCAGGTGTATTCTGGAAGTAACTATTTACTTTCCGATTAGCTTATTGCAAACGGCGTGCCAAAAAATAGAATAGTTATTTATAATACTGATAATCAAAGAATTAAAATAAATAAATTATGTATTTTCGTGTAGGTCCCTAATGTTTTTGCTAGAATAGCATACCTGATTTGTATTATTCAACGGGATATTCGTCGCCTTCTCCCCATTCCGACCAAGAGCCATCATAAAGGAAAAGCTCATTCTCTAGCACCAAATTGGCTGCAAAAAGAAGAATACATGCAGTTATACCCGAACCGCAAGAAAATAGTAGTGGATAATCACCTACAAATGCATCCTTAAAAGCAGTTTTTAGTTCTTGTTGAGGGCGGAATTTACCGCCTTTTAAGAGTTTTGTAAAGGGTAGATTTATGGACTTTGGGATATGTCCTCTTTTTAGATGTGTTCTCGGTTCTGGAACTTTACCCAAAAATCGATCTTCACTTCTAGCATCGATAACAAGATATTTTCCTGAACGGATATTATCAAGTATTGAGGAAGCATTTTTTAAACACTTTGGGTCAAAATTGGATTTAAAATTACCTAAGGGATAGTTTTGTGCGTATGCTAAAGAGCAACTTCCGCCATGTTTCATCCATTCTAGAAGTCCGCCGTCCAAAACGGCTATCGCAGCATGCCCCATGGTTTTGAAGAGAAACCAAGCCCTAGGACTGGAGTAGATTCCCTTTGTATCATAAATAATAATAATGGAAGTTTCATTGATGCCTAAATTTCTACAGGCTACTTCAAATTGTTTAGGAGAAGGCATGGTGTTGGGTAAATTGGCTTCCACATCTGAAAATATATTTTTCAAATCCATAAACCGAGCACCGGTAATATTCGTTTGCTTAGCGGTTTTAGAGTTCTCGGTCACCACAGGAATGCTAGCATCTAAAACCACCATATTTGGGTTATTGATGTTCTCTTTTAACCAGGAAACCGATACCAACTGTTTTTCCATTATAATTTTTCCTTCAAATACTTCGCAGTAAAAGATGTTGTACTCTTCGCAACTTCTTCTGGTGTTCCTTCTGCGAGAAGCTGGCCTCCGTTTTCACCTCCGCCGGGGCCAAGGTCAATAATGTAATCTGCGCATTTTATCAGTTCTACGTTGTGCTCAATGACTACGATGCTATGTCCTTTTTTAATGAGTGCATTGAACGACTTTAATAGTTTTTGAATATCGTGAAAATGGAGTCCGGTGGTCGGCTCATCAAAAATGAATAGCGCTTTGTCCTTTGTTGTTCCTTTTACCAGGAACGATGCAAGTTTAATACGTTGCGCTTCGCCACCGGAAAGGGTAGAGGAGGACTGCCCCAAGGTTACGTAGCCTAAACCGACGTCTTGTAAAGGTTTTAATTTGGATACGATTTTTGTTTGCAGCCCAGTTTCGAAAAAAGCAATGGCATCATCTATGGTCATGGTAAGGATGTCATCTATGTTGGCGTTGTTGAAGGTTACTTCTAAGACATCTTTTTTAAAACGCTTACCGCCACAGGTATCGCATTCCAAATGCACATCTGCCATGAACTGCATTTCTACTGTAATTTCACCTTCGCCTTTGCATTTTTCGCAACGACCTCCATCTACGTTAAAAGAAAAATGTTTGGCTTGGTAGTTTCTAATTTTACTTAGTTTCTGGTTGGCGTATAGGTTACGGATATCGTCATAGGCCTTTATATAGGTTACAGGATTAGAGCGCGAAGACCGTCCAATGGGATTTTGATCTACGAATTCTACATGCTTAATATGTTGATACTTCCCAGAGACCGAGCTAAACTGTCCGGCTTTTTCACCATAGCCGCCCACTTCTTTCAATATAATAGGATATAAAAGCTTTTTGACCAAGGTACTTTTACCACTTCCGGAAACCCCTGTAACCACGGTAAGCATATCCAAAGTAAAAGTTACATTTATATTCCTTAGATTATTTTCCCTACATCCTATAATCTGAATGTGGTTCTTGGAAGTACGCCGTTCTTTAGGAACTTTAATTTCCATAGTGCCGTTTAGGTAGCTTGCGGTAAGTGAGCTAGAGAGTAATATATCGCTCAATGTACCCTGTGCAACTACTTCGCCTCCGTGGGTACCTGCTTCAGGACCAATATCAATTACCTCGTCCGCCGCTTTCATAATATCCTCATCGTGTTCAACCACAATAACGGTATTCCCCAGATTCCGAAGTGAAATCAACACATCTATTAAATTTTCAGTATCCTTAGGATGGAGGCCAATACTGGGTTCGTCCAATATATACATGGAGCCTACCAAGCTACTGCCCAAAGAGGTCGCTAGGTTAATGCGCTGACTCTCCCCACCGGATAGCGTGTTGGATTTCCGATTCAAGGTTAGGTAATTAAGCCCTACGTTATCTAGGAATCCCAAACGGGTATTTATTTCCGTTAATAACCTCGACGCAATAATAGCATCGTTTTTACCCAACTCCAACTGTCCGAAATAGGCAATCAATTTTTCTATCGACACACCCACCAGTTCTGATATGGACTTATCGCCCACTTTTACATAGTCAGTTTCTGATCGTAATCGTTTTCCATTGCAGGTATTACATTTTGTTTTACCTCTGTATCTCGATAACATCACCCTATTTTGAATCTTATAGCTCTTTTCCTCTAGGGTAGCAAAGAATTTATGCAGTCCTATAAAATGTGCATTACCATCCCAAACTAGTTGTTGTTGTTTCTCGGTAAGTTCAAACCATGGCTTATGTATGGGAAAATCGAATTTATATGCCGAATTAACTAATTGGTCCCTGTACCAGCCCATACTATCGCCACGCCAAGGAAAAACAGCGTTTTCATAAATGGATAAGGCCGTATTAGGAACCACTAAATCTTCGTCTATACCAATAACATCGCCGTAACCTTCACATTTGGGACAGGCCCCATAAGGATTGTTGAAACTGAATAAGTGTACGTTAGGTTCTAAGAAAAGCATACCATCGAGCTCAAAAGTATTGCTGAATAGGGTTTGCTCTGCATCTACCAGGGTTTCAATAATACATTTTCCTTTTCCTTCAAAAAAAGCAGTATCTATGGCATTAGCAAGTCTATTGTAAAAATCTTCATCATCTTTTGTAATGATTCGATCTATAACCAAATAAAACTCCTTTCCGATAGTGTCGGGAGCCTGATCTATTCTTATTACGGTGCCGTCATATTTAATACGCGCATACCCTTGTTTAGAAAATAACTCCAAAGACTTCTTTGTATCACGATCCTCACGGATAGTAATTGGCGCCAAGAGCAACAATTTGGTATTATCAGCAAAAGTCTTTACATGCTCTATAACATCAGTAACCGTATCTTTCTTTACTTGCTTCCCAGAAATAGGAGAAAATGTTTTTCCGATACGCGCATACAACAGCTTAATGTAGTCATAGATTTCTGTCGTAGTCCCTACGGTAGATCGTGGATTGGTAGAATTTACTTTTTGCTCAATGGCAATAGCGGGAGCTATACCTTTTATATAGTCTACTTTGGGTTTGTCTAATTTTCCCAAAAACTGCCGAGCATAAGAAGAAAGGCTTTCTACATACCGTCGCTGCCCTTCTGCATAAAGCGTGTCAAAGGCCAAGCTAGATTTTCCGGATCCAGAAAGACCCGTAATTACGACAAGCTTGTTTCTTGGGATAACAACATCGATATCCTTAAGATTGTGCAGTTTGGCACCTTTTATAATAATATTTTCCTTGGGGTTTACTTCTGCTATATTGGGCATACATTTAGATAAGAGTACAAAGATACAATATGCGCTATTTATTAGGTACCCATTACATATCGATGTTGCAGTTCATCGAATATTTTCACATAATTTTTAGAGTATCTATTTTTTACTATCTTTGTTATTCACTAAAAATTTGATTCGCCTATAGCGCACCTTTACTTTGTAACGTTAGAATTTAACCTAAAACAACCCTTTCTACTAAGAATTGGGGTTTGTTTAACCCGCAAAAGTAAAGCTATGCAAGTGCAAATCGAAGATTCCCAACTAGTCAGTCATTATATACAAGGAGATGAAAGAGCTATGGCAGTTCTTATCAACCGTCATAATTCCCGTCTTACCGGATTTATATATTCCAAGGTAAGTGATAGGGAGTTAACAGAGGATATTTTTCAGGATACCTTTATAAAGGTAATCCGTACCTTAAAACGAGGAGCTTATAACGAAGAAGGAAAATTTCTACCTTGGGTTATGCGCATAGCCCACAACCTTATCATAGATCACTTTAGGAAGAATAACAGAATGCCTATGTTTAATGCGACCGAAAGTTATAATATTTTTGCTATGATGAACGATGATTGCTTAAATGCCGAAAAGCAATTAATCAAAGATCAAATTGATTCCGATTTGTTTAATCTAATAAAAGAGCTTCCGGAAGATCAACAAGAGGTTCTTCATATGAGGTTATATAAGGATATGAGCTTTAAGGAAATCTCTGATAATACTGGAGTGAGTATTAATACGGCACTGGGTAGAATGCGATACGCGTTAATCAACTTAAGAAAGCTAGTTGAAGCCAATAGTATTGTTTTAACGAATTAATTTACCACAGGTCGAGAGGATCTACTATATTTATTTTTGCGCCGTTCTACTATTGAACCAAAACGAAAAGTATTATGGAGAAAATTTACACTAAGAAAAAAGACAAGTGCACTTTGGTAACCGCTAAGCCGGAAACAGTTGAGTTTTTATTGGCTTTTTCCAAATCCTTAAAAATAACTGAGGCAAAAGGAATAAAGTTCGAAAGCAACTTAAACTAAAAGCACTTCCCTACATATAAAATAGCCCCAAGGAACATATCCTTGGGGCTTTCTTTTTTTTGGTACTGATTGTAAGTGATCCTAATGATGGGATTAATTACATTAGTGACAAGGCCTGTCTTAGCTTTCCCACACAACTATATATATATCTGTTTATTGCATAAAAATTAAATATTCGTTGTTTCACATCATAAAATGCGGGTTTGACAACATACTTTTTTACACAGGGTAGCTTTTCTCTAGTTTTATCCCAGATTAAATAACTAACGAAAAAATACTAACAGATTCCCAAATCGTTAAACCTAAAAGAAAGTAACTCGTATGGAACTAAAAATTGATGATTCAGAATTAGTAAGAGATTATATCAGTGGTGATGAAAAAGCACTTTCTGTATTGATTAACAGACACAACCAAAGAATTACCAGCTTTATCTATTCTAAGGTATTGGACAGGGATATTACCGAAGATATCTTTCAGGATACGTTTATTAAGGTAATTAAAACGCTTAAAAAAGGTCGTTACAGTGAAGAAGGTAAATTTCTACCTTGGGTTATGCGAATCTCACATAATTTAATTATTGACCATTTTAGAAAGAACAAGAGAATGCCCATGTTCGAAGGTAATGATGACTTTAATATATTCTCCGTTATTGGCGATGACAAGTTAAATGCTGAAAAACAACTGATCAAAGACCAAATTGATACTGACTTACGTGGTTTGATTGAAGAGCTTCCAGATGACCAAAGAGAAGTCTTGTTAATGCGTATTTATAAAGACATGAGTTTTAAGGAAATATCTGAAAATACTGGAGTTAGTATAAATACGGCCCTAGGTAGAATGCGATATGCATTAATTAATATAAGAAAAATAATAGAAAAAAATAATATTGTCCTTACCAATTAAATTGGGTAAATATTAGCCAAAACAATATTTCTTTTCTTGTTGCGTTATTTCAGTGTAACAATACTAGAAATATGGAAAAAATTTACTCTAATTACCAAGAACAAACTGGTTTTGATAAGGTGTGTCCTAAAACCATCAATTTTTTACTGAGCTTTTCTCAGGCTCTTTATGAAATCGAATATAAAAATTTAAGATTCGAGACTTTCTTAAACTAGTAAAAAGACCCGCTATTTGCGGGTCTTTTTATTTTTAAAATACGCATCCAACACTTTTTTTCTTCCAATAGTTTTGGTAATGGTGTCCTTTTCTAGATCCCAGCCCCTTGCTGGGGAATATTCTCTACCGTACCAAATAATCTGTAAGTGTAAATCGTTCCATATTTCTTTAGGAAATAATCGCTTTGCATCCTTTTCGGTTTGTACCACGTTTTTACCGTTGGTAAATCCCCAGCGGTACATAAGTCTGTGGATATGTGTATCTACAGGGAAAGCGGGTATTCCAAACGCCTGTGAAACCACCACACTTGCGGTTTTATGACCAACCGCAGGAAATTCTTCCAATAAAGCTAATTCTTTAGGAACAATACCATTATATCTTTCTACCAGCATTTTTGATAGTCCGTAAATACCTTTCGATTTCATCGGGGATAGACCAACAGGTCGGATAATATCCCGAATTTCCTCTACCGAAAGTTTCACCATATCGTAAGGATTGTCTGCTTTAGCGAATAGCAAAGGCGTAATTTTATTTACGCGCACATCAGTACTTTGCGCGGATAAAAGTACTGCAATAAGCAAGGTATAGGGGTCTTTGTGATCTAGTGGAATCGGAATCTCTGGATATAGCTCCTGTAAGGTAGAAATTGTAAAGGCTACTTTTTCGGCTTTCGTCATTTATTGTTTAGTTTTACAGAATAAAGATTAAACGTAATATTATATAAATATACTATGAACACATTAAACGTTGGGGATATTGTTCCTTCATTTTCTGCACCTGATCAAGATGGCAATACTATAAATTTATCCGATTATTCTGGGAAGAATTTAATTGTTTTTTTCTATCCTCGTGCTAATACGCCAGGGTGTACTGCAGAAGCCTGTAACTTAAGGGATAATTACAAAGCGCTTCAGGATGCCGGATACGAGTTGCTTGGTGTAAGTGAGGATTCACAAAAAAAGCAATCGAATTTTAAGAATAAGTATGAATTTCCGTTTCCTTTATTGGCAGATGAAGACCATGCGGTAATCAACGCTTTTGGTGTTTGGGGTCCTAAGAAATTTATGGGTAGGGAGTTTGACGGTATTCACAGGAAAACTTTCGTGATTAATGGGGAAGGCAAGGTTTCCAAAGTGATAGATAAGGTAAAAACCAAAGAGCACGCAGCACAGTTGCTGGAATCTTAAAATATAAAAGCCCCTTTACTAAATGGGCTTTATAGTATAATTAAACTATCTGTTTATTTTTCTAACAGTACTTTTTTGGTAAAGAGCTTTTTCTCCTTTATGATTTCTGCGATTCCCTCAGGTAACATTTCTTCCCAGCCTTCTTCACCGTTTATAATTCTCTTAAGAACTTCACGGGAAAAAATATGCATAATTTCAGGGTCGTAATCTATAATGTCCATTACCTTCCCATTATATTTAAAGAACTTGTAAAGTTCTTTCATTCTTGGATGAACCTTCACATTATTACTCGTCATAACCTGTCCCGTGTCTGTATTTTTCATCGGGTATAGATACACTTGTAAATCCTTAAAGAATAGTTTTCCAAAGGCTTCCAAAATGCCACCGCTTAGATGACGGTAGTATTTTTCATCGAATATATCTACCAAGTTGTTCACACCCATAGTGAGTCCAATTCTATTCTTGGTAAAATTATTAAAATACTCTACTAACTTATAGTACTCTTGGAATTTTGAAATCATTACGGTATGGCCTAAGGAGCAAAGTAGCTCTGCACGGTCCATAAAATCCTGTTCATCTATCTCGCCAGATGCTTTTAGATTTGATAGGGTTATTTCAAAAATTACGATAGTGTTATCCTGATCCACTCCTGGATCTCTGATAAATATATCATATGATTTTTGAAACATGTCCATGTTGACCTTGGTTACGGGCCTAAAACTTCCACGTAATGCTAAAATATTTTTTTTGTAAAGAATTGCCGCTGGTAATAAGTTATTGCCATCAGGACCGAACATAACGGCATCCGTCATATTGTTTCTAATCAACTGCAAACTCATTAGCCTGTTATCTACATCTTTAAAGTTAGGTCCAGAGAAATTGATCATATCTACCTCCAAAGTATCTTTATCAATATGGTCGTAGAGATATTTTAGTATTTTTCTAGGTTTGTGATGCTTGTAAAAAGCACCGTATATTAGGTTTACACCTAATATACCTAAGGTTTCTTGCTGTAATCTAGCTTCGTTCTGTTTAAACCGAATGTGTAGTATAATTTCGTCAAATTCTTTTTGGTTGGGGTCTAATTGATACCGTATCCCAATCCATCCATGTCCCTTATACCGCTTAGAAAAATCAATAGTAGCTACCGTATTAGAATAGGAGAAAAACAACCTATCTGGATGCTTTTCCCTACTAATGCGTTCCTCCATAAGTTCCATCTCATAAGCTAGCATTGTTTTTAAACGCGCTTGAGTGACGTATCTACCATCTTTCTCTGTACCATAAATAGCGTCGCTAAAATCCTTATCATAAGCACTCATTGCTTTTGCAATAGTGCCAGAGGCTCCTCCAGAACGGAAAAAATGACGTGCAGTTTCTTGCCCTGCTCCTATTTCTGCAAAAGTTCCGTAGATATCCGGATTGAGATTTATCCGTAACGTTTTAGCCTTTATAGATGGAATATTCTCGAAGGCGGATTCTCTTTTAACAACTGATGACATGTGGTTTGTTTTGCTTTAACAAAGTTATAAAGATCATACTATCTAACGGTTAAACCGTTCAAAAATTTGAAATTAGTTTTGCACAACCCTTTTTTGTGATATTTAAAACATTTAGCTTTTTTGAAAGAAGGGTAAATGCTTCTGCTTTTTGAGTTGTAAGTTGTACGAATAAAGCCCTAAATTTGTAATTGAACTATGGCTTTAAAAATTACATTTTTAGGAACAGGGACTTCTCAAGGGGTACCAGTAATAGGGAGTAAACATCCTGTTTGTTTAAGTGATGATCCTAAGGATAAAAGGCTAAGGGTCTCCGTTCTTGTCTCTTGGGACGATTGTAATTTTGTAATAGATTGTGGTCCGGATTTTAGACAGCAAATGCTTACCAACAAGGTAGTTACCTTGGAAGCTATTTTATTTACCCACGAACATTCAGATCACACTGCTGGTATAGATGATATACGACCGTTTTTCTTCAAGCAGGGCGACATTCCTGTCTACGCTCACAAAAAGGTGGTAAAAGCCTTAAAAAAGAGGTTTAGTTATATTTTTGACGAAAAAGATAGGTATCCAGGAGCACCAGCTGTAGAAATCAATTATGTAAAAAAGGGTGTTGATTTTACCCTTGGTGGCAAAACGATAATCCCAATACAAGCATTACACAACAGACTAAAGGTTTTTGGTTATCGCATAGATGACTTCACCTACTTAACCGATGTGAAATCTATATCAGATAAGGAGTTGGAAAAAATAATGGGCACGAAAATTTTGGTGGTCAATGCCTTGCGTAAAGAGCCGCACCATTCTCATTTTAACCTAGCGGAGGCGTTGGCCTTTGTAGCCAAAATAAAACCTGAGAAAGCATATTTCACTCATATTAGTCACGTAATGGGCTTCCATGCCGAAGTGGAAAAAAGCCTTCCTGAAAACGTGCACTTGGCCTATGATAATCTTACGGTTGAAATTTGATATATGAATCCGATTTTTATCGCCAGTAATGATAGTAAAATACGGTAAACATTAAAAAAGCACTAACAACTTTGAATTTTATAGCATATGAAAAACCAAATTTTTCTTTATCTGTTTCTTTTTACCGCATTGGTATGTATGTATCTTTTTGTAAGTAGTGGTAATATGGCGAAGGCCAATATGGCATCTATTGTTAAATTGAAGAAAGAAGTAAGTACATTGGAAGGTTCTTTGCAGCAATCTGAGTTAAATCTTTTGGAAATGCAGTATTTTTCCTTAGAAAACAATGACGATGCGCTCGCATATTACGAGCATTTGAATCTAGAAAATCCCACACGTTATATATCCGATAAATTGTTGGAGACAAATGAAAACAAGGGAGATAATCCACTTATCCCTTATGAAGGGATGGAGAATGACTTTAAGATTAATAAAATTAAAATCTTAAACCATAAATGGATATTAGCCGATTTTTCCGACGGAAAGTACTGGGGCGAACTCCTTATCGCATATGAACTCAAGGATGATATGGGTGTAGATTTTACGCTAATGAATCATTTACTGTATACTAGGAGCAATTAGATTTTATCTTCCAACCATTTCTTTAAGGAGTAGAAATTTTGTGGTGCAACACCATGGCCTACTGGAAATTCCTCGAACACATGATTAATTTTTAGTTTTTTAAGAAGTTCCGGAGCTCTTTGTGCCCATTCTAAGGGAATCACTTGGTCTATTTGCCCGTGGGAAGCATAGATACTAAGCTTGTCATAGTTTCCTTTGTCATAATCCGCTACCAAAATGCTTTCATTTATATATCCGCTAAGGGCAATAACATTCCTAATTTTCTCAGGGTAGGAGAGGGCAACTGCGTAACTTAATATGGTGCCTTGGCTAAAACCCAGCAAGGTAATAGCATCGGTATCCAAATGATAAGTGGTACAGGCTTCATCTATAAAATGAACAATTTTATCTCTAGATTCCTTTGCCTGCTCGTCATCGCTCCATTTTCCTTTTTCGGCATCAAAATTAATCGCGTACCAAGCGTAGCCATAAGGCTGTAAGGTATAAGGTGCCCGAACGGAAATAATACAAAGTTCCTTAGGCAATTCGGCAGCGAAGGAAAAGAGGTCGTCCTCATTACTTCCATAACCATGTAGCATAAACAGCACAGGTGCTTTTTTGTCCGTTAGCGAAGAAGGTCTAATAATATGTTGTAATGAAAGGGGAGCTGTAGTCATGAATCTAAGGAATAAAAGTGAACCATTTTTGAAAATAAGGACCTAAAACAGGTACAGACTGTTCTTTGTTGCTTAGGGCTCCCATAAAACCGTAGAACCAGAGTACAAGGTAAAAAATATAAAGGCCATAAAAAGCATAGACATTACCCCATTGGTTATTTAAAAGACCACATCCAATAAATATTACATGTAAGCCAAAAGCCTGTCTAGTATGGAATCGGGCAAACCTATGTTTAGGTTCTGCATTCATACTAAGTGCTATCAAAGAACCTAAAATGGTAAGATAGGCAACAATTGCAATGGTTTTTCCAGGTACCGTTTTATTTTTTTCCATTCATTAATCGTTTATTACGAGTTGGTTATTGGCTATAGTACCTATTATTTTTCCCTTAAGCGTTTTACCTAAAAACATGCTGTTTTTTGAGGAGCTCAATATAGTTGACGTTGAGAATTGATATGCAGTATCTGGTTCAAAAAGGGTTAATGATGCGGTTTCACCTTCTTTAAGCTCCGGTGTCTCCAAACCAAAAGTTTCCCTTCCCTTAGTTAATAGTTTAATGACTGTTTCTAGGTCAATTACGGTAAGTAATGCCCCAAAAGCACTTTCGAGTCCAATGGTGCCATAATCGGCATTATCGAATTCCACTTGTTTTAATTCTATGTTCAATGGCGTATGATCCGAGGTTACAAAATCTATGGTGCCGTTTCTAACACCTTTGATTAATTCATTACTGTCATCTGCGGTTCTTAGCGGAGGAAGTGTTTTAAAATTGGTGTCAAACTCTCGCAGGGTGGTATCGTTAAAGATTAAATTATGAATAGCAACGCTGCAGGTAATATTCAGACCTTTCTTTTTTGCAGCTGCAATAAGGTGCACCGAATTTTTAGTACTAATAGTGGGTATATGTAATTTACCTCCGGTATATTCTAAAATAAAAAGGTCGCGAGCTACTTGAAGTTCTTCTGCAAGTGCAGGAATTCCCTTTAACCCCAATTGGGTGCTTTCCTCCCCTTCGTTAACCACTCCCTTACCTGCAATTTTGGCATCTAAAGGAAACGAGCAAACGGTTGTATTAAAACCTTGAGCATATTGCAAGGCTATTTTTAAAAGATTTGGATTGGAAATCGCATGTTTATAATCATAAAACCCAACTGCACCCGAATTTTTCATATCGTACAGTTCCGCCAAGGATTCGCCTTCTCCTTTAACTGTGAGGTTGCCCAAGGGATGTAATCCTGTAAGATGATCTTTGGCAGCGTTCTTTAAAAATACAATATCGGAACTGCTGTCGGGCACGGGATGGCTACTTGGGTTTAATACCACATCTGTGAATCCACTTTTTGCAGCACATTGGAGTCCGTTAGTAATTGTTTCTCGTTCCTCATACCCCGGTTCGCCAAAGCTAACACCCGTATCAAACCAACCTATGCTAACATGCACGTTTTTATGTGCAATTACCTTGGTTTTTGAAGGTGGTGCAATGGTAACGGCAATTTTTTCTATTATCCCGTTGTTGATTAGGATATCCCTCTTTTTTAAATGTAGCTCGGTGTTGTTCGAGTCTATTATTTTGGCGGATTTTAAGAGTATTTTCATTTACCTTGTACGTTATTTACGAACTATGTTATTTCAATAATCTTTGGAGTACGGTTTCTAAGAAAACAAATAGCAATGCTAAAATAGCGAACCATTTCCAAAATTCGCTTATACTGTTTGTCTTTTGGGCTTCCTCAAAAAAGCTCGGAACGGTTTCATAGACACGATTCGCCGGTATGTTTTCTAGGCTTAAGTAGGACAATATGCTCTCGGCTCTATTGTAATTGAAGCTTATGTTTTTCAATAGTGCACCATTGTTAACTATTTTGAATGTACCGTCTGTGGTAGGATTCTCCATAAAGGTTAGGGCTACCTTTTTTGGCAGTAATCGTTGCTGCGGAATAAACACTTCCGTGCCTTTAACCAGCGTAAGAATGTTGTCCTTAGATAGGGATATAGGAATCTCAACGGTAGTGGGCTCCCCCAAGGTGTTATACAGCTGTGGTAACTTTAAACTGTTTACGCCCATATTATAAAATGTGGGTACTATTAAAGGGGAGTTCTTAAAGTTTGAATTATCCTGTGCTAAACTGGCAGTAAAAAAATAGGCATTATCTATGCCTATCAAAAATGGTACGTTGTTCTGTAATCCCAATACCGTGGGGTATGTTGTGCCGATTGAGAAGTAACTATTTACTTTTGGATATTGAAAATCAGTTACTCTTTTTTCAAAGACATTTTTGTATATCGGGTGGTCGAATTTTACATTAGAAACCGCAATTTCCTGATTTATTTTAGCGGTGTACTGTGTGTTAAAATAGGCTGTGGTAAGCTGGTTGTAGCTTACAATATCAATATCTGTAGCTGGGATTAGGATGATATTACCTCCGTTTTCGGTATAGGATTTTATCGCCGTGGTGAGGCCCGTCGGAATCGTTTCCAATTCGTTGAGTACAATAAGGTTATAGTTTTCTATGGTGGCGTAGTTAAGCTGTGCTAAACTACTCGTTGAAAACGAAAACTCCGGATTCGTAAATATTTTGGAGAGATAGCTTACATCCGAAGCACCAATGGCAAGCACTTTCAGTTTTTCAGGCGTATTTATATTAAAGTAGAATTGGTTATCGTATGAGAGACCGTTATCTGACAGTACCACCTTGCCTATAATAGATGTGTTTGAGTCGACAGAAAAACGAACCGATGCCTTTTGGTTTTGGTTAAATTTAGCAGCTGTCTTTGCAATTAGTTTATCCCCATTATATAAGGATATAGGGGTGGATTCCAAGGGGTAACTGGAAGAAAGCTCAGCGGTAAGTTCTGAATTATCGGTATCCATTTTACTTAGATAAATAGAATCTATAGCGATATTGGTTCGGGACAGTAAAGGCTGTTGTACATAGTGAATGTTTGCTTCTAAAAGACTATCGGTTGGAATTGGCCCCATACGGGTTTGAAAATCGGAAATTAGGATGGTATTCTTACTGGTGCCAGCTTCGTTTTTAAAATATGTTTCTGCTGCCAGAAGAATTTCCCTAATAGTTAATTGGTTAGTGCTAATAGGTAGTTGAAGTAGTTCGTTCTTTATATCGGGTATCGCCACATTAGCAAACACCTTGTCGTTGGTAAATAAAGTAAAGCGTTCCTCTTTAGGTACGTTTTTAATAAAATCCTGTACCATACTTTGCAGGAGTGTACCGCTTTGGGTCTTGGCTTGCATGCTAAAGGAATTGTCCAGATAAAACACATTTTCCTTTTCTTGGAGTGCAATCGCATCTGCTTTAAAAGGCTGAGCAAAAGCTATTACTAGCGCTGTTATAAGACCTAATCTTGTAAAGAGGAGCAACCATTTTTTTATAGAACTGCTCTTTCTGGATTCCGAAACTACTTTTTTAAGTAGTTTTACGTTGGTAAACGGGGTTTTCTTAAACCTTCTAAGCTGAAAAAGATGAATAATAATAGGAATGGCTAGAAGTAGTAGTGCCCAAAGAAGTTCTGGATATTTAAACTGCATTCCTGTTTTTGATTACGCAAATATACTTATTTTGAAGGTACCAGCTTTCGCCTTGTTTAGTTAATATTTTGCTATTTATAAAATAAAGGGAGCGCAGTTCCTTAGCAGAAAAAAAAGTAATCAATCATAGCTACTTTCCCCAGCTTGACCAAGTAGTTGCGTATTTCTTGTTGTTCATTTTCATTAGCCACGGTAATGATGCTTTGAAAATTGTCTAGGTTTTCCAACTCTTGATACGGTTGCATGATAGTCCCGTAAATTTCTTTGCCTATTTTATTGTGGTTATCACAGACCCAAGTAAAAATTATATTTTCCTTTTGAAGCATTTGTGCGATTTGCTTTCCTTTTTTACCCGCTCCCCAGAGGGTCAATGGCCTTTCCTTTTCCCGATTGAGTTTTAAAAAGTAGTGTAGTTTAATGTCCAAAAAATAGTTTTGGGCATAATGTGCGCTAGTGCGGGAGGTGCGGGAATCGTAATCTCGCCATAAAAGCAGCACCTCCTTACAGGGAATAATTTTTAAACCTGATGCATAGAACCTAAAAGTAAGGTCATAATCTTCTGGATAACGGTTGGATTCAAAAGCACCACAGGCATCAAAATCGGTCTTATGAATCATCCAACAAGGGGAGGGGACCACACATTCTTTGTATATCTCGGAGAAATTACTGCCTTTGGCTGTTAAATCATTTAGCCAATTAGCATAGCGTTCATACCCATTATTTATGCCATGCTCAGAAAAGTAGGTAACCTGGCCAACGGATAAAAAGCCCGTTTCAAAATGAGTCAAATCCTTGGTCATCTGTGTAATTCGTGTAGGAGTCATCACATCATCTGAATCCATTCTGGTGATGAGGCTACCCCTACTTTTAGAATAAGCCGTTCTTAAAGCCTGTATAATTCCGTTTCCTTGGTTGGAATAGGTTTTTATTCGTGTATCCCTTTGGGCGTAAAGTGCAACAATCTCGTAGCTATCGTCAGTTGAATTGTCGTCTATGGCTAAAACTTCCCAGTCGGTATACGTTTGATTCATAATGGAATCCAAACATTCCTTTAGGTATGCCGATGTGTTTTTATAGGGAATAAGAATGCTGACTAAAGGCTGACTCATTATAAACGCGATGAATATTAAAAAGCAAACTACTATGGATTGTATAAGTATCCAATCTTTAGTGGTGTTTATTTAATTGAATTGATAGTTAGTAATTTTGAAATCTTTTTTTTACACCATTAAACAAAAATGGTTTGGACTGAGTTAATATCCGGAACCTTTAAGTTATCTGGTATTGGGCAACAACTGAAAACATCTAAGTCTTTTAGTATCGATTGTAATTTACATTTAGTTATAATTTAGTTTACATGGAATATGAATTTATATCGACGACTAGGTACGGTCGCACTTCTTTAACCAAAACTATTGAATTAATTAAATTAAATTAATGAAAAGGTTTTAATAGGTAGAAAAAGCGTTCTATATTTGCATCCGCAATCAGGGAATATCTGATGAGACACTTTGGAGAAATGGCAGAGTGGTCGAATGCACTAGTCTTGAAAACTAGCGAGGGTCACACCTCCGGGGGTTCGAATCCCTCTTTCTCCGCAGAAAGTCCTTCACAAGGCAACAAAAAACCTGTAAATCTTTGATTTACAGGTTTTTTTATTTTATACAAAATCATAGAACACCATTTAATACCAATTGAAAGGGGACAAATTCGGTGTCACTTCAGAGTTAAAATTAACTGACATCGAAAGAAGTTTAAGTTGTTGACCTTAAATGTATTATATTTATTAATCTTTGTTTTATTCGATAAGAATGAAGTTATGGTTAATAACTTTTTATGTTTTTACGACGAAGTTCCTTTTTTTGAACCAAGTTTTCCGATATTTTTATAGAATACCAAAACCAACCATGACAGACAATATCAGGCGTCTATACAGACAAATGGACGCATCTACGAGAGAGGAAGCGTTAGCCTGCCTTCAAAAAGAGTTTAGTGTTAAAAATAGGAAGTTCATAAAGAATGCATGGATTATCGGTGGGCGAATACCTGAAGCTTATCAGGGCAGAATTGTAGGCTTGTTGCAGAATTTGCTAAGAAAGCAGGCAACAGCAAAAGATATCTGATGCTTACGATTACTTCATCGCTTTTCGCCAAATTTTCTGGTTAAGCTGTCCTTTTTATTCTCACTACAAAATACAGTCGTTGCATAAGCAAATATAATTCGTTCCTATATAAATACTTAAAATTTAGAAGTAGGCATTAGTTTGGTTTAAAGACTTGCTAGAATACTCGTATAAAAAGCATTTACTTCTCAAGTTTTAAGACGGCAAATTTTCCTTTATTCCATCCATGTACCAGCAAGTACAACTGCTTAGATCCATTTTTAGTTTCAATAAAATGAGGCCACACCTGATGAATGTTCGTTAATGTAGGAATATCTAAATCTCCTGGGATAATAGTAGATACTAGTTTTTCACCGGTATGTACGTAAATAGGAGCAGATTTCTGATCACCAATGGCACTCAAAGCATTTAGGAAATAATGCTCTGTTTTGTAGGAGACGTTACAGACTAGGCTACTTGCTGGAATATCATTAAAGGTTTTCACAAACTTGCCCTTTTTGGTGAATTTCACCACTTGACCTGCAGCACGATTGGCAACAAGTATGTGCCTGTCTTGGGCATAAATACCATGTGCAGTCTGAAATTGACCAGGATTATCTCCCTTTCCGCCCCATGCTAATTTACCCCAATTCCAAATGCCTTTTTTTTCCTTTATGGTCATCACAAAATCTCCTTTGGAATAACCATGGGTTACGTAGAGCGTACCTTTTAGGTAGGTTACATCGGTTACGCCAAAATTACTATCGGCAGAAGAAAAGAACTCATTGGCTGCAGCAAACTTGAATTCGCTTCCAGTTGGTTTTAAAATTTCACTTACAACCTTACCATCCAGGGTGAGTACAAGTACTCTTTTTCCTTCTTGTGTTACGGCAAGGTACTTTTTGCCTTTATGAATAAAGAATGCGATTCCATGTATATTATCCTTTAGCCGCTCATCGCTTCCCAAGGTCTTCCATTGCATAAGATCAGGACTAATAGAACAGAGACCATACCCAGGAATTCCCGTATAAACGATTCCAGTTTCAGGATCTTCATTAAAGCCTCCGTGCATTCCAGGTTCAAATTCATGCGCTTCTTCAGGAAAAGCCGCGGTTAATTCCTTATCCCATGAAAATACAAACGCTCCTTGGCCCGTTACAAGCTTTACCTGTTTAGCCATTTGATTCGTTGTTGTTTGTTCTACCTGATGACTATGGCTAACAGTAGAATTCTCATGCTCATGGTGCGTGTAATCTTGATTGTCATGGGTATGCTGTGCTATTGATGTAGTTGAAAACAGAAGAAAACAAACGAATGAGCTTATCGCAAGTGATAATTTGTTTGACATGGTAGGTCGATTTTATTTTCACAAAAGATAGTCATTCCTTCCTTAAATATTAAGATGGCTTAAAATTTTACTTTTTAAAAGTAAAAGACCATTCCATTTTTTTGAGATAGACTTTTAATTGACAAGGGAATCATATTGAATTTTATAATGTTCTTGATATAAAACCGAATCCTAATCCGAATTATGGAATAATTCAATCATGTATTTCAGCTATGTTTTGAGGAATAATATGTCATTTAAAGAGACGTGTTCGGGATTAAATCAAATGACAGATGTGATATTCTTGCAACAGAAGCTACTATTTCACTTTGCGTAGTGCCATTGATGGTATTGTCAAACTATTAATCCTTGCATTTTGTAGAGTGCAGTGCTTCTTGGTTCAGGTAAATACCTAATAAGACATATGGGTTCATACGCTGTTGTTAGATTGTTTCCACTCCTAAAAAACAAAGGATTGATAGTTCTATCTATCGATTGTTAGCCAAGGATGTTATTGTTGAGCTAGCAAGAATCCAGAAAAGTAGGTGTGAACTGTTTATCCCTGACTAGCAAAATTTTAAAGCTTTTTATAGAAAGAAAATCACTAGTAGTTACCGCGTTCCAATACTATTTAAGACAAATAATCAACACAACTTTTATAAGCTAAAAAAGCAAAGCTAGCATTTGTACTCTGCAGGAATAGCAAAGCTATATAAGAATTTATGATTAACCGGGTAGTGATTAAAAGTAGGCTACAAAGGAATTTCTCTAGATAGTACTTTCATGATGAAAAAGACTGTTAGCGAGATTATGGAACAAACTATAGCTGCGGAAGTGTCTTGATGCTCAACACGGTTTTTCAGCTTAATATATATTGCTTTCATTTGAAATCATTTTTCACAAAATTATTTCAAATATCATTATAGGTTATTAGAAAATCGGCAAAGGAGTGCAATCTAGGATGAATAGTAGCTCAGGTATCAGCAGTCTGAAATAGCTGCATTCTAACGAATTTATTTTCTTACTAAGAACATGGTTGTCTGTGCAAAGCTAACCCACAGATTTTTGAATGAATTTTTTGGTGGCTTTTATTCCTTCTTCATTACTTAAATAGCCTTCCTTTCCTTGAAGGTTAAATAGTCCTCTATACGCATTTTCAATTCCTTAAAAAAGGAGGTGTCATTAAGTTTATCCGCAAAAAAAAATGGATACATATTCTAAAATGTTTACCCCAAATTTATTTTTTCCCCATTCCGGAAATTTCAAGGTATCGTACTTACCTGTAAAGAATTCAGAAGCCAAAGAGAATTGAGCCAAAGAAATCGAATGTGCGCCTAATTAATTTCTTAATCTATCACAGTTTTATGTTTTCTATTGATTAGCCATGGGGATACACTTTAGATATTTAATACCTGTATGTGCTATTTTAAACTATATTGATATGGATTACTTCCTGGAGTTTCCTTTTTAACCTTCGGCAACCTCTCGAACATTCCAGAAGCCAGCATTTTCTTTTGAAACCGGCTTCGGTCCAATGTTTTCATGAGAATGGTCTGGTGCAAGCTATGTAACTGGGGCATGGTGAATTCATTGGGTAATAAATTGTACGTTAACTGCTCACGTTGTACATCTTCCATTAGTCTCCTTCTGGCGGTATCTAAAATAGCATCGTGGTCTAGTCCTACATATGGCAAGTCATCAAAACTGAACCATTGGGCAGCTTCATCAAAATCTCCGGGTTTAGGATTGGTACCGGCTATAGCAACAAGGGAGTAATAGGCTAACGTTACAAAGCGATTGTTTATCCAATAGTCCGACCGCCATGGCAGTTTTTTTATATCAAAGAACGCCTTAAACTCTTTGGTAAATTTACGGTCTTTGTGACCAATAACATCCAGAAACTTAAAATGAGGGTTTTTCAAACTCGTACGTTCTTCTAAAATTCGGGTTACGGCATCGTCTGTTGATTCATCAATTTTAATGTACCCTCCAGGCAGCACCCATTTATTGCCTAGTTTAAGTAAAAGGCATTTCAACTTTTCATCTTCATAGCCTATAATAACAAGGTCAATGGAGATATTAGGGAGGAAATAATCTTCACCGTGTTCAAGAAATTTTTGTAATTCCATGAAGTAAAAATACTAATTTGTGTCCATTTGTCACAATAAAAATTATATTTGGGGGATAGACACAATTATGCGCTTATGAAAAATAAATTTAAGTTACTGTTAAAGATTCTTGGAGTCCTTCTGTTGCTTTTGGTACTTACTGGCTTTCTTGGCTATTTGTACTTTAACTCAACTTTTATTGATTTTGAAGACGAGTATGCTGAAAAATTTAATTTCCCTGAGCTTACAAAAGACAACTTTACATTCTTGGACCGTAATGGGAATGGCGATTTGGATGATTATGAAGACGCCCGCCTATCTGTTAGTGCTCGGGTTTCTAATGTCCTTTCCCTAATGACACAGGAAGAAAAGATACATTTATTAAAGGGTTCGGGTCTTGCTTCTGCAATGGGTAGCGGAGTAGAAGGGGAAGGGATTCCCGGAGCTGTAGGAACGATTGTACCGACACCAAGATTGGGAATTCCAACTATTTACCTATCCGACGGCCCGGCTGGTCTACGAATACAACCCACTAGGGAAGGGGAGGACAGAACGTATTATTGTACGGCTTTTCCAATAGCCACCTTGCTGGCATCTACTTGGAACGAGGATCTTGTATATGATGTTGGAAATGCAATGGGCAATGAGGCTTTGCAATACGGTATTGATGTTATTTTAGGTCCAGGAGCAAATATTCATAGGCATCCTTTATGTGGTAGGAATTTTGAATATTTTTCTGAGGATCCATTATTAACCGGGTTTATGGGTGCTGCTATTGTGAACGGAATAGAGTCCAATGGAGTGGGAACTTCAGTGAAGCATTTTGTGGCCAACAATCAGGAAACGCAACGAAATTCAAATGATGTCCTGGTTTCCGAACGAGCGATGCGTGAAATTTATTTAAAGGGTTTTGAAATCGTAGTTGAAAAATCACAGCCCTGGACCATTATGTCTTCCTATAATAAGGTGAATGGCACCTATACATCAGAAAGCAAATATTTGCTTACTGATGTTTTGCGGGGTGATTGGGGTTTTGAGGGCTTGGTCATGACCGATTGGTTTGGCGGTAAAGATGCCGTAGCACAAATAAATGCAGGGAACGATTTGTTGGAACCGGGAACTAAAAAACAATGGGACGCTTTAATAGCAGGAGCCGAAGATAGAAGCTTGTCCCAGGCTGCTATTGATACATCTGCTGGTAGAATTCTCACCCTGATCTTTAATACAAAAAAGATGCAGGACTACAGGTTTGACAATAATCCAGATTTGGAAGCTCATGCGAATACAACCCGTAAATCTGCATCTGAGGGAATGGTATTACTCAAAAACGATAATACGCTCCCGCTTAGTAATACCAAAAATATAGCGCTATTGGGAACTACCTCCTATGCCTTTATTGCTGGTGGAACAGGTTCTGGAGATGTAAACGAAGCCTATACGGTTTCTCTTGAACAAGGGCTGACCAATGCAGGGTTTGAAATCAATAAAGTGGCTAAGCGTATTTTTGAGGTCCAAAAGGCAGCAAATAAGGAAGCTTATATAGCGCCAGAGGGAATTGATGCCATGTTCACTCCGTTTGTGCCACCCGCCATAGCATATACTACTGAACAATTAAAGGAAATTACCGCAACGGCAGATGTGGGTATTTTTACGATAGGGAGGAATGCAGGTGAAGGCGGCGACCGTGTGGAATTGGATGATTTTTTACTAACCACACTTGAGCAAGAGACAATTGCCGCTATAAGTACTGTTTTTAAGCAAGCCGATAAAAAATTAATTGTGGTATTGAACATTGGGGGAGTTATAGAGACCCAATCTTGGAAAACCAAACCAGATGCTATATTGTTGGCGTGGCAGGGAGGTCAGGAAGGTGGTAATTCCGTAGTCGATATCTTGAGCGGTAAGGTAAACCCAAGTGGTAAATTACCCATGACCTTCCCTATCCATTTGAACGACCATGCCTCCAACGCTAATTTTCCTTTAGATGGGGAAGGTCTGTCGTTGGTTGGATTGATGACTGGGCTTATAGTACCACCAGATGAGAAACCAGAGACTGAAAAGCTTCGTAATAAAGACTATACTACCTATGACGAAGGTATTTATGTAGGTTATCGGCATTTTGATAAAGCTAAAATAGAGGTATCTTATCCTTTCGGATATGGACTATCGTATACGAATTTTGAATATTCGAATAATACTGTCATTGTAGAAAATGATACTATAAACGTGTCTTTAACTGTAAAAAATAGTGGAAATCTGGAAGGAAAGGAAATAGTCCAAGTATATACTGAAAAGCTAGCTTCTAGAATTGACAGGCCGGCACAAGAGCTGAGGTCCTTTGCTAAAACAAGAAACCTAAAAGCCGGTGCCATCGATAGTATTTTTATTCGTATCCCGGTAATGGAATTACAGTATTGGGATGAAAAACAGAATAATTGGGCACTAGAAAAAGGAGTTTACCGGATAAATGTAGGCGCTTCTTCTAGGGATATCAGATTAACCGGGAAGGTCAAAATTTAAGGGAAGGAAACTACTCTAGAATTGGAGCATTTATTTTAGGGTATCAATTATATTCGGTACTTCAAATTGGTTAATTTGAGAACTATACGCTTAGAGAATTAAATTAGTGCGTCTAAGCAGCCTCTATTTTCTAATAGGAAAGATTTTCTTTACAATCCGATTCAGGACAGTAGACGTGAGATTCCCAAATAGTAACTTCCGCTTTTAAAGCATTTTCTTTCTGTACTTTTTGATATTGGCATCGGTATAGATTTTTTAATCACACCCTTGTAAACCTTTCATTTTTAGCAAGACTACTAAAATAAGATTCCAGTTTTAAAAAAGCTAACGGATTGGTTTGTTGCTGCACTTTTTTTAGTTCAGTATCCATGGCATCTTACCTCCTGATTTTATTCCAATTTATCTGTTTAGAAAAGTAGAATATGACCATACAGTTGCATTTACCGTATACCTTAAAATCAAATAAAGCCAAAGTTGCCTAGTTTTCCAAAGAGTCCAATCTAAGCCCAAAGTTATCATTAGCACTAAGCTTTTAACAACACTTTTTTATAAGTATCTTTCCTGATTATAAGTCTTAAACACTAAGGAAAGCAATTTGGTTTGTTCTAATTGGGATGCAGACCCCGTAAATTAAATTTAGTTCGTATCGATTTTAAAATACAGAAATAATTCTTTTTTTAGTAAACTGATGAAAGATTTGAAATAGAATTAATTTAGCTTTATGTTATAAACTACTATGATAGAAAAAAAAATAATGAATTGGAAAAACATAATTATATCTAACCTTATACTATTGGTTTTCATGCTCGGTTGTTCGCCAAAAGCAAAGAAGCAAGGGGAGGAAAGCCAACTAGATAAACCCTCACACGAACCTGTAATAATGGCATATTATGTTCCGGAGCCTAATTATGAGCCGGAGAAGATACCTGTCGAAAAACTTACCCACATCATTTATTCCTTTACCAATGTCATTGAGGGGGAAATGAAATTTAGAAATCCGGAAGAAGCGGGGCTAAAGTTAGAAGCACTTGTGAAGCAAAAAAAACGTAATCCAGGGTTAAAGGTAATGATAGCCTGTGGGGGATGGGGAGCAGACGGTTTTTCTGATATGGCACTCACCGAAGAGGGGCGTTCTAAATTCATTGCTAGCGCCTCAGAATTTATAGTAAAATACAAGCTAGACGGTATAGACATGGATTGGGAATACCCCGGAATATCAGGCGCTGGAACCATGGCGCGAGATGTAGATACTAAGAATTTTACGGCACTAATGAAAGGGCTTCGTGAAATGTTAGACACTCTTGATGCACCCAAAGTCTTAACGTTCGCATCGGCAGGGTGGAAAAGATACTACGATTTTATCGAATTAAATGAGGTAATGAAGTATGCTAATTTTACTAATGTTATGACTTATGATTTGGTATCTGGTGTGTCTGAATATACGGGACATCATACCGCCTTAGGGGCTGTGTCTATTGATGAAATTAAAGGTACACCGTTTCATAAACACTTGGATAGTCTCTATCAAAATGGTAGAAATTCCGATTCCGACCCACGGTCAACACAAAAAATCGTGGACTTCCTGATTAAGGAATCTGTTGATCCAAAACAGATTGTAATTGGGGGTGCCTTCTACGGAAGAGTTTGGAAAGGTGTGGTACCAGAGAATAATGGCTTATACCAACGTAGTGGAGGCATGCATATTGGCTGGTTGGCCTACAATCAAATTAGAAAATCGTACGAAGGCGACTCTAATTTTAAGCGCTATTGGGATGAAACCGCCGAAGCGCCTTACATGTATAATGCGGTAGACAGTTTAATGGTTTCTTATGATGATACGGTCTCTGTAGCCAGAAAAACGAAGTATGCCATGGAAAAAGGACTAGGCGGTATTATGTTTTGGGAATTAGGTAACGATACCAAAGAAGAAGGCAGCCTACTTGATGCAATTTATACCGCTGCACAGGAGTAGTTTTAACATAAAGGTAGCCTGTTACCTTTTATTAAATGCTATTGAAAGTTTGGAAAAACACGGGAGCTCTATGTTTTTAAGCGTCAAGAGTATAATTACATGATCAAAACAAGTATAAATATCACTAATATTTAATTTTAAAATGAAAAACATATTCTTTTTTGTCGTCTTCCTTCTGTCTTTTCAGATGAGTACAAGCCAATCAAATAGTACTGTATACGATATTGTGATTTATGGAGGGACCTCTTCCGGAGTTACTGCTGCGATTCAGGCTAGTAGAATGGGAAAATCTGTTGTACTTATAGAGCCTACATCACGTATTGGCGGCCTTACTACGGGTGGATTGGGACAGACAGATATTGGAAATAAACAGGCCATTGGCGGACTCTCTCGCGAGTTTTATGAGAATATAAAAGCATACTATGATAACCCAAAGAATTGGAAGTGGCAAAGCAAATCTGAGTATCGAGATGGAGGGCAGACAATGACCAAGGACAATGAAAAGACGATGTGGACTTTTGAGCCTTCGGCGGCACTTACAGTTTTTAAACAAATGATGGAGAAAGAGAACATAAAGCTGGTCTATAATGAACGCTTAAATAGAAAAACCGGTGTTCAGAAAACCGGAAATAAAATTAGTTCCATAGAAATGCAAAGCGGGAAAATTTTTATTGGGGATGTGTTTATAGACGCTACCTATGAAGGCGACCTTATGGCCACGGCCGGCGTGTCCTATACGCTTGGTAGAGAGAGCAATGAACAGTATGGGGAAACCTTAAATGGTGTTCAAGCAAATAGGATAAACACTACGCTAACGGGTAGCGTATCTAGAAATGGTCTTTATCATAACTTTCTTACAAGGGTAGATCCTTACGTTATCAAAGGAAATCCGGAAAGTGGTTTGTTACCTAATATTGTGGCAAGCCCCGGCATAGTAGGGGAGGGAGATAACAAAATACAGGCTTATTGTTTTAGAATGTGCTTAACCGATGCTCCGGAGAATCGGGTTCCGTTTAAAAAACCCGAAGTATATAATGAATTGGATTATGAACTTCTATTTCGGAATTATGAAGCCCGAACTGGAGCTATACGCGATATGTATTTTTACGGCAATTCGTTATTACCTTGGATTAATGCCGGTATGCCAAACCGGAAAACGGATACGAACAATAAATTCGCTTTTTCTACCGATTATATTGGTAAGAATTACGAGTATCCAGAAGCTAGCTATGCCGAACGTGAAAAAATTGTTACGGATCATAGGAACTACCAGATGGGCCTCATGTGGAGCTTGGCAAATCACCCAAGAATCCCTAAGGATGTCCGGGACGAAGCTTCAAGATGGGGTACTGCAAAAGATGAGTTCGAAAGACCCGATGGATGGCAGCAGCAGTTGTATATAAGAGAGGCGAGACGTATGGTAGGTACCTATGTGATGACTCAGCACAACTGCGAAGGATTACATATTCCGGACGACCCAATAGGATTAGGAGCTTATGGTATGGATAGCCATCATGTGCAGCGGTATGTAGATGCCAACGGTTATGCGCAGAACGAGGGTAATGTTGAAGCCCATGGCTTCAATCCATATCCGATAAGTTACGGGTCCTTAGTGCCAAAAAAAGAAGAGTGTGAAAATCTTATCGTTCCTGTTTGTTTAAGTGCTTCCCATATCGGTTTTGGATCTATTCGTATGGAACCTGTATTCATGGTTTTAGGGCAATCTGCGGCTACAGCAGCCTCTTTGTCAATTGATAACAATGTCGCCGTCCAAGATGTTCCCTACCAAAAATTAAAAACGGCGTTACTTAAGGATGGACAGCGTTTGAAATAGGACG
>RCND010000122.1_pt1 | contig 42581 bp, 37 predicted proteins | sample 2041351 | NCBI WGS metagenome assembly RCND01 (sample SAMN09708230, study PRJNA481090) | Marine sediment metagenome, whole genome shotgun sequencing project. | biome: marine sediment; feature: ocean; material: sediment; isolation source: Sewage treatment plant 12B marine sediment (STP12B) ... | reverse complement strand
GGACTTGAACCCGCACGAACATTACTGCTCATTGGATTTTAAGTCCAACGTGTCTACCAATTCCACCATCCGAGCCTATTGAATTGGTTATTATAAAAAGCAAAAGATGAAAATTAATTAAATAATCATCTAAACTCTATTGAGCGAAAGACGGGATTTGAACCCGCGACCCTCACCTTGGCAAGGTGATGCTCTACCCCTGAGCTACTTTCGCATAAGTTTTAGTCAATGAACGGTGCAATTTTTAATTGCTCGCCTTAATTGAAACAGATAGACTGTTTCCCGTTAGGCAGGCGCAAATTTAATATATTTTCATAAATCCCAAAGCTTTTTTGCTCATATTTTTAATATTTTTTTATGCAGTTAATCTTAATTAATGGATATATTTGCACCGATTTTAAAAACAGGCATTTACCAACTTGGAAACAGCAATAGTCAGGCATAATATCTTAGATGATCTCAAACAACTTACAAAGTTTGGTTTATCGCTTAGTGTAGTGTTTTCGTCGATTGCAGGATATTTGCTCGCAGTTGACATCGTAGATTTTAAAATTTTGCTGCTTTTGTCGATTGGGGGGTACTGTATGGTTGGGGCATCAAATGCTTTTAATCAAATTATTGAAAGGGTCCCGGATGCGGTAATGAAAAGAACCATGGACAGGCCTATTCCAACTGGAAGAATCTCGGTAAATCTGGCAATGTTAATTGCTGTTACGCTTACGATAGTTGGTTTAGTGATCTTGTATAGTATCAATGAAAAGACGGCATTATTTGGGGCAATCTCCATTTTTTTATATACCAGTGCTTACACACCTCTAAAACCAGTAAGCCCTTTATCAGTATTTGTAGGAGCAATTCCAGGTGCCATACCGTTTATGTTGGGTTGGGTAGCTGCCACGGGGCAATTTGGGATAGAACCAGGCATGCTTTTTATGATACAGTTCTTTTGGCAATTCCCGCATTTTTGGGCCATAGGCTGGCTTCAATTTGATGAATATAAAAAAGCGGGCTTTAATTTGATGCCAACAGGAGAAAAGAATAAGAAAGCATCAAAATTGATCATCATATACACAATTTTTATGCTGATTGTTTCGATCTTTCCTGTTTTTAGATTAACCGGAAGTTTGTATTTATTACCTGTATCAGCAGTGATTATATTTGCTTTAGGATTGGTAATGCTGTATTACGGAGTTAAGCTTCATAAGGAACAATCGAATATTATGGCAAGGAAGCTGATGCTTTCAAGTGTGTTATATATAACTTTAATTCAGATCATCTTTGTGATCGACAAATTTTTACATTAATCTGCATGGAACAAAAAAAGAAAGAGAAGACATTCAAACAGATGTTGTGGATATCAATGATCAGTATGACTATGATGTTTGCGGGTCTAACAAGTGCATATGTAGTGAGCAGGGCTCGAGAAGATTGGGTTAGTTTTGACTTGCCAAGTGCCTTTTATATCAGTACACTTTTTATTCTGGCAAGTAGCTTGAGTTTTTATTTAGCAAAAAGAATGCTGATGAATGGTGACCAGGGTAAAACAACTTCATTATTGGCATTAACACTGCTTCTGGGCTTAGGTTTTGTTTTTTATCAATTCAATGGTTTCAGTCAACTTATCGAGGCTGGTTTATACACCACAGGTAAACAAAGTAACGTCGCTTCATCTTTTTTATATGTGATTACCGGAGCGCACTTGCTGCACATCTTTGCAGGAATTATATCCCTTGTGACTGTGTTGTATCATAACGTGACAGGAAAATATACATCATCCAGTCATCTTGGTTTTTCATTAGGGGCTATTTTCTGGCATTTTGTGGATGCTTTATGGATTTATCTTTTTGTATTTTTCTATTTTATCCGTTAAACCCAATATTTTTAGCTTATTAATTCGATTTACCAATAATTTTTATATTTTTGCTGCTCCAGTTAAAACATGATAAAAGTCAGTTTTACGGCATAAAAAAGATCAACTAAAATAAACTTTTTATATGGAGGCAAATGTTGCTGATTCCCCAAAGGGTGGAGCTTGGATCGGAGGAGGGAGTCAACCTTTCGGTTCGAGTTATGGTAAAATGATGATGTGGTTCTTTATCATGTCTGATGCCCTTACATTTTCCGGATTTTTAGGAGCATATGGTTTGATGCGTTTCAAATTTCTTGATTCCTGGCCAATTGCAGACGAAGTATTTACCCATATTCCGTTTATACATGGAGATTATCCAATGTATTATGTGGCTTTTATGACTTTTGTACTGATTTTTTCATCGGTAACGATGGTACTGGCTGTTGATGCAGGTAAAAATATGCAAAAAGGGAAAGTCATCGTGTATATGGGGCTTACCATTATTGGTGGTTTGATCTTCCTTGGTTCACAAGCCTGGGAGTGGAAAACTTTTATTACCGGGAATTATGGAGCTCTTCAGTTAGAAGATGGGAAGATCGTTCAGTTCGTGGATGGTTCCGGACATCAGATAACTTTAGAAAGTTTTGCATCTGACGCGCCTAGTGAAAGAGTACAACATAAAAAAGAGAATGGTTTGTGGTATGTGGAAGAAGGTTCATTACCGCCGGTAACATTGCAACAAGTCAAGGAAGGATTTGCAAATAGTCCTGACATTTCCATGCGAACTGAGTTGATCAATTTGGAAACAAAGGAGAAAACGATTGTTTCCAGAGAAGAAGCTAATAAATTTCTTGATAAGGCAACCAGAGTAGTGCAGGGAGCTAACCTAACAGAAAATGAATATGGCAAAACTTTATTCGCTGATTTTTTCTTCTTTATTACAGGATTTCACGGATTCCACGTTTTTTCAGGGATACTAATCAATATCATTATCTTTTTTAATGTGATCATCGGTACATATGAGCGCAGAGGTCATTATGAAATGGTTGAAAAAGTAGGTCTTTATTGGCACTTTGTTGATCTCGTTTGGGTATTCGTTTTCACATTCTTCTATCTGATATAAAAAATTTATATATAAAATGTCACACGCTAAATCACATACAGCATTAATTTGGAAGGTATTCGCATTCCTTTCATTGATCACTATCGTTGAGGTATTCTTTGGTATTGTAAAGCCAGCATCTTTAAATTTTACTAAGGTTCTTGGAACAAGTGTTCTGAATTGGATCTTTCTGATCCTTACCCTTGTTAAGGCCTATGGAATTGCCTGGTACTTTATGCATTTAAAGGACGAAAAAACCTGGTTCAGAAGAGCGATTGTTTGGCCCGTAGTATTTCTGATTTCAGTGCTAGCATTCTTTTTACTTTATGAAGGAGGCGCAATAGGAGACATTGTTCAGGAATGGACAAGGTGGTCATATAATTAAATTGGATTAAAAATCAATATAAAAGTGTTTTGAATTTTCAAAACACTTTTTTTATACCTTTACTTCATGAAAAAACCCAATAAAAATACAATTGTTTTATCCATTCTTTTTTTTGGACCCTTGTTGTTTTACCTGTTTCTTTTAACAGGTACCAATAATTTTGCAAAATTACCTCGACTTACTGAAAAAATTGATGATGTAGAGCAGTTTTCAAGTGCTGATACAGTCAAACTAAAAAACAAAATCAGTGTTTTATGTTTCCTGGGATCGGATCTTTTAAGTCACAAAACAAATGCACTTAATTTAAATGAAAAGATCTATAAACACTTTTACGGATTTAAGGGTTTTCAATTTGTAGTTGTATTACCGACAGGATCTGAAGCTGATGCCAAGCAATTGAAAAAGGAGCTTGGAGCCACGTATAATGTGGATAAATGGCATTTTGTATTTGGTGATGGCCCAGAAGTAAAGAAAATGTTTGCAAGCCTTGAAACCGTATATACCTTGGATGATAAGTATTATTCCCCTTATGCTTTTATTGTAGATAAGGAGTTGACTCTTAGAGGTAGAAATGATGAAGAGGCAGAAGAGGAAGGCTTACTATATGGCTATAATGCAGAATCTGTTGCTACCGTTCATCAGGAAATGGTTGATGACGTTAAGGTGGTGATGGCCGAATACAGATTGGCCTTAAAGAAAAATAAAAGAGAAATCTAAGCAATCTAAATCACAAAGATCATTATGAAGAAGAATTCTTATATCGCGGTTACTTTTGTAGTTTTGATCTTCGGTATTTGGGCCGTGCCAAAGATTGTAAAAAACTTTGTAGGGAATGAATTGCTGAAATTCGAAAAAGTGCCTGTCTTTGAATTTACAGACCAGAACAACAAGCTGGTCAACAATTCGAATTTTGAAAATAAAGTATACGTCGTAGAATTTTTCTTTACTTCCTGCCCAACGATCTGCCCAAGAATGAATGAAAATATGGTAAAGATCCAAAATGAGTTCTATGGTAATCCGTCTTTTGCTATTGCCTCTGTTTCGATTGATCCTGAAAGGGATTCACCAGAAGTTTTAAAGGCCTATGCCAAGGAAAAGGGAGCCACCTTAAAGAACTGGTATTTTTTAACTGGAGATAAAGATGTGGTATACGGATTTTCTAATGATGGCTTTCGATTGTATGCAGGTGAGAATAAAGATGTTGAGGGCGGATTTGAGCATTCAGGTTTGTTTGCCCTAATTGATAAAGAGGGCTATATCAGGTCGAGGACAGTAATCAATGGAGAGAATGAAAATCCTATCAAATTTTATGACGGGCTTGACGATAAGGAAATTCAATGGTTGAAGGAGGATATTAAGCTACTTTTAAAAGAATAAAAAACGGATGGAAGCGTCAAAAAAATACAATCGAATCATAGTTGTACTTTCCATAGCCATTCCATTAGTAGTGGCAGTCTTATTTGGTGTAAAGCTGGATATTGAATTACCCGTATTTCTGCCACCCATATATGCGGGGACAAATGCAGTTACCGCTATTGTTTTAATTATTGCTCTATGGGCCATAAAAATGAAGAATAAGGCATTGCATGAGCGTCTTATGAAGCTGGCTATTGCCTTATCTGCCGTTTTCTTGATTATGTATGTTTTATATCACATGACATCAGACTCAACTTCTTACGGAGGTGAAGGAGTTTTCAAATATATTTATTACCTGGTTTTGATATCGCATATTCTACTTTCAATAATTGTCATACCATTTGTATTGATTACGTTTGTCAGAGCGATTACTAATGATATCGAAAGGCATAAAAAGATTGCTAGAATTACCTGGCCATTATGGCTATATGTCACGATCAGTGGGGTTATTGTTTATTTAATGATTTTGCCTTATTACCATTTATAAGTAACACGGTTAATAAAACCAAAATATATATCTTATGTACAGAAAAATCATTTTTGTCTCAAGCTTTTTATTTTCGGCTGATTCGTTTGCTCAATGTGCCATGTGCCGAGCAGTAGTTGAGCAGGGTGGAGAAGAGATGGCAGAAGGCATTAACTCGGGTATTGTTTACTTAATGGCCTTTCCATATTTACTTATTGCTACGGCAATGTTTTTATTCTATAGGAACTGGAAGAAATCTTCTATTAGATAAATTTGGAAAATAGTGTAACAAATATTTTAAGACCTCGTCTTATATTCAAAATTCAATTATTGAAATTTCACATATATATGAAAGCACCACTAACCCTGATCTTGTTATTCAGTATTATTTTGTCTGTCTCTTCACAAGAATCAAACCCTAATGTAAAGAAATGGACCCTCAGAGAATGCGTTGATTATGCCATAGAAAACAATATCACCGTAAAGCAATCAGAAAATAGTATTGCTCTTGCCGAAGTAGATAAAAGAGGCGCCATAGGAAATTTTATTCCGAACCTTAATTTTAATAGTAATGCGGCTTGGAACTCTGGACTTACTACTGATGTAGTTACGGGCGTATTGATCAATCAAACCACTCAAACTACAAATGGAGGTATCTCAGCAGGAGTTCCTATCTGGAGGGGTTTGCGAAATCAAAACGAATTACGAAGAGCTGAGCTAAGTATTTTAGCATCCCAATATCAACTTGATAAGATCAAAGATGACATATCCTTATTCGTGATCAATGCTTATTTAGAAGCTCTTTTTAGTAAGGAAGCTGTGAAAGTTGCGATTCCTCAAGTGGAAATCACGGAAGAGCAATTGGCAAGAACAACCCAGCTTGTTGAGGCAGGAACCGTTCCGCGTGGAGATTTACTCGATGTTGAGGCTACATTGGCCAACGATGAACAAAATTTGATCATAACCCAAAACAGAGTGCGACTAGCGATCATCTCCTTGGCCCAGCTATTACAATTGGATGATTATGAAAATTTCGACATTGCCAATGAAGAGATTGAAACTTTACCTTTGGTCAACCTTGCGGATTTCACCGTTGATAAAATATTAGAAAAAGCCATGGAGAACAGAAATGAGATCAAGGTGGCTCAAGCAAATATAGAAATTGCAGAAAGTGACATAAAGTTGGCAAAGGGCGCTCTTCAGCCAACCTTATCAGGTTTTTATAACTGGAATTCCAGGTATTCTGACAGAGATAGAATTATTGGATCTGAAATTGACCAAAACAATCCAACACGGATCATCGGACAGGTGGAAACCACATTAGATAATGTTATTTCACCTAATTTTAATCCACTAACTGGCCCTGCCGATGGGTTTTTTGATCAAATCGATCAGAATAAAGGTAGCGCCTTTGGTGTGTCATTACAGATTCCTATACTAAACGGTTTTAGCGCTTCTAACAATGTAAGAAGAGCAAAGATCAATTATGAACAGCAAAAGTTCCAATTGGAGCAAGAGGAGTTGGATCTTGAAAGAACCATCCATCAGGTATATGCTGACGCATTGGGCTCTTTAAAATTGTACGAAGCGACCAAGAGATCTTTGGAAGCTCGAGAGACTTCCTTTGCTTATGCTCAGGAACGTTTTGACGTAGGTGTGTTAAATTCTTTTGATTACGGCCAAATAAAAAACAGATTGGTAACGGCTAATTCTGATTTTTTAAGGGCCAAGTACGATTTTATTTTTAGGGTTAAGTTGCTTGAATTTTACTATGGTGTTCCGGTTGACAATTTATAGTACTTAGAATTGATAATTTGTATTGGGAATTATACTGAACATAGAAACGGCAACAAAAAACTGCTCGGTCAGTGTTTCCAATAATGGAGAAATACTGAGTTTAAAAGAATTAAATGAAGGTAAATTTTCCCATGCTGAAAAATTACATTCATTTATTCTTGAAGTGATCGAGGATGCTGGGTTAACCATGCAGGATCTTGATGCCATTTCCGTTAGTAAAGGACCAGGTTCCTATACAGGGCTTAGAATAGGAGTATCTGCAGCAAAGGGCCTTTGTTATGCTCTTGATAAACCTTTGATCTCAGTTCCAACCCTTCAAATTTTGGCCCTTCAGGTTCCACTTGAAAAGAATGAATTGGTCATTCCATTATTGGATGCTCGAAGAATGGAGGTCTATAGCGGAGTTTTTGATCATGACTATAAGCAAATCAGACATACAGAAGCTGAAATCATAGACGAGGCATCTTTTAAGGTGTTTTTGGGAGAGGGTATTGTATACTTTGCAGGAGATGGAGCCGAGAAATGTAAAGAGCATATCAGGCACCTGAATGCGAGGTTTATAAATAATATTTATCCATCAGCCAGAGAAATGGCGATCATTGCGAGTGAAAAATATAAAGCAGACGATTTTGAAGATGTCGCTTACTTTGAGCCATTTTATCTGAAAGACTTTGTAGCCGGTAAACCAAAAAAATATTTTAACTAAGCAGCCAAATTCCAATGGCAAGTAAGGCAGGAACTGCCTGAATATAAAACAGCTTTATTTTTTTGGTCGAAAAACTGCCGTAAATTCCAGCCACGCTCACACAAATCAGGAAAAAAACGATTACATCTGTCTTAGCGGAGATGAGACCCCAAATCAATCCTGCAGCCAAAAACCCATTATATAATCCTTGATTAGCTGCCAATACCTTAGAACTTTCAGCTTGTTCTTTTGAGAGCCCGAAGGCTTTCATTCCTTGAGGTTTGGTCCAATAGAACATTTCAAGTATTAAAAAATAAATATGTTCGAAGGCAGAAATGGAAGCGAGAACTAAAAAGATTGTTTTCATACAAATAGGTTATTAATAAGCACTGTTCATTTGCTCAAGTGCTTTCTTTGGTTCTTTCACAGGCAATTTACAAGCACCATCTATACAAACATAGATTGTCGTTTCATTTTCGTTGAATTTATACTCAAGTAGGGGTAAATTACTCTCCTGAAGACTACCAACAATCAATCTATTCGGCATATACACTTCATTTAACTCTTTTAGCTTTTCTATTGCATCTGATCCAACGATGGCTACTTCATAAAAATCACCGAGATAATTGCTGTATAAGTTTAGCCAGTTTGACGCCCCTGATCCATAGCTTATAGCTGTTTCCTTAACATTATTGAGCATGGCCTCAGCATTCTCAGAATAGTATTTATTTCCATAATAATGCCCTAATTTAAATAGGTTGTTGGCCATAATGGAATTAGATGAAGGGATGACATTATCATCAGTTTCTATCTTTCTGGCGATGAGTCCTTGTTCATTGTTCGAAGTGAAGAAAAACATCTTGCTGTTATCATCATAAAAATGATCAAAACTATAGTCTGTAAATTGTTTGGCACTCAGTAACCAACTTTCTTCCAGAGTAACTTCATAAAGGCTGATAAAAGCATCAATTACTGTGGCATAGTCCTCAAGATAGGCTTCGATATTACTTTGACCATTTTTAAAATTTCTATAAAGTCCTCCATCCTCTTTCACCATTTTATTTTGAATGAAATGGGCATTCTTTAAAGCCATTTGAAGAAATTTTTCCTCCTTAAAAACACGGTAAGCATCTACATATCCTTTGAGCATCAGTGCATTCCATGAAGTAAGCGTTTTGTCATCCAATCGAGGCTTGTCTCTCTTATTTCTTTCCTGCGATAAAGTGTGTTGCCATTTATTAAGTTTCTCCTTCAGTTCAGACTCCATGATGTTATTTTCCTTGCAAAAGTCATCTGTAGAGACAGATCGGATCAAGTGGTATTTGTCATCTTCCCATTTGCCGTAGCCATTGACGTTGTAATAATTGGCAAAAAGAGTGAAGTCTTCTCCCAAAATGGATGCCAGTTGTTCTTTGTTCCAGACGTAAAATGCGCCTTCCTCTAGCTCCCCTGCTTCATTGTGGCTGTCGGCATCTAAAGACGAATAGAACGCACCTATATCTTTATACAACTCCGTTTCAACAAAATCAATAGTTCTATACACAACGTCTTTGTAAAGCGGATTTTTTGTTACCAAATAGGCTTTTGAGTATAGTGAAACAAGCTGAGCGTTATCATACAGCATCTTTTCAAAATGTGGCACATGCCAATGATCATCAACTGAATATCTGGCAAATCCTCCACCAACATGATCAAAAATACCGCCGTAAGCAATTTGAGTAAGAGACGTGTTTACATAATCCATGATCTCTTGGTTCTCAGATTGAACAGCATAACGCAACAGAAAATCAATATTGCCAGGCATAGGAAATTTTGGGGCTCCTGTTCGACCACCATTCTTAAGGTCCATGGTTGGAAGCCATTTCTCTATGGCAGATTGTAATTCTTCTTTGTCAAAAATAGCAGCTTCTTCATTTAAAGTGATTAATCCTGTTTGCTGAATCCCTTCTGTGAGTTTCGTCGCATATTCCTCTGCTTTTTCTGGTTCATTTTTGTAGAGGTCGGCAAGTTGAGTCAAAGCATTAATCCAGTCGTCCTTTGGGAAGTAAGTTCCTCCCCAAATGGGTCTTCCATCCGGAAGGGCAACACAGTTTAAAGGCCATCCACCCCTGCCAGTAAGCAATTGCACGGCATTCATATATACTTGATCAACGTCAGGTCTTTCTTCACGATCTACTTTAACGTTGATAAAATTCTCATTCATGATCGCTGCAACAGCAGAATCTTCAAAACTTTCATGTTCCATAACATGGCACCAATGGCAAGCGGAATAACCAACTGAGATCAAAAGGAGTTTATTCTCCTTTTTGGCAAGTTCCAAGGTCTCGTCATTCCAGGCATGCCAGTTCACCGGGTTATGGGCATGTTGTAGGAGGTATGGACTGGTTTCATTTATGAGGTCATTGGTGTATTGAAAGTCATCGTTCATGGCTTGGTCTTTCGTTTTGTTGCAGCTTTGAGCTAGTATGATTACTAATAATAGCAGAAATATGGTCCTGTACATAAAGCAAATTTTGACAAATATAAGGTGATTTATGTGATATCAACTGTTAAAATTATCAAGTCCACAGACCGAAAGAAAAACTATTTTTGATTTAGAAAATGAGACATCAACCTGGAATTTTACTTAAAATAATTGAAAGGAGTTAACAGTAAACAGGAAAATTCGATAGTTGGATTTGATCACTTTTAAAATTAGATTTACTTGATAAAAATCACTATTCATATATGGAAACGGGTAAGAAAAAAAGTTATTTCTAATTCTTAAATGGTAACAATTAGTTAACATTGAAACCTAATTTGTATCATAGATTTGCATCATAATTATAAGCTTTAAATAATGGAGAATATCTATATTTTGATGTTGATTGCCTTGGTGGCTCTAGCGGTAATAGATCTGGTTGTAGGGGTGAGTAATGATGCTGTGAATTTTTTGAATTCAGCTATTGGATCAAAAGTAGTTTCAATGAGAACTATTATGATTGTGGCAAGTATTGGCATTGCAGTAGGTGCGATTTTTTCAAGTGGTATGATGGAAGTAGCCCGAAAAGGCATTTTCAATCCGGGGGAATTTTACTTTAATGAGATCATGATCATTTTTATGGCTGTGATGATCACCGATGTGTTACTCTTGGATTTCTTCAATACCTTGGGTATGCCTACTTCAACAACAGTTTCTATTGTATTTGAATTGTTAGGAGCAGCAGTGGCCATGGCCTTGATCAAAATTGCGGTTTCAGATACTGAGACCGTGGCAAATTTGTCTAAGTATATCAATACTGAAAAGGCAGTTTTAATTATTTCAGGGATATTTCTTTCGGTCATCGTGGCCTTTTCAATAGGTGCTTTGGTTCAGTACCTTTCCCGTTTGTTTCTCACGTTTAATTTTGAACAGAAACCCAAGATTTATGGAGCATTGTTCAGTGGTATCGCCTTGACTTCCATCACTTATTTTATATTTATGAAAGGCCTTAAAGGGACTGCCTATTATAAAGATATCGAAAGTCTCTTATTAGGGAATGAACTATATATTATTGGTTTGGCTTTCGTCATCTGGACCTCTTTATCATACATTTTAACGAGGTTTTTAAATATAAATTTATATAAGATCATTATTACCGTCGGTACGTTTGCATTGGCTCTTGCTTTTGCGGGTAACGACCTTGTGAATTTTATTGGGGTACCTATGGCCGCATGGAATTCTTATGAGGCATGGAGCGCATCAGGTGTTCCCGCGGAAGAATTCAATATGAGTGTGCTTGCAGGAAAAGTACCTACTCCTTCAATGTTTCTTTTCATAGCTGGAATGATCATGGTGGTAACCCTGTGGTTTTCGTCAAAAGCCAGGAAAGTAGCAGCAACAGAAGTGAATTTGGCGAGGCAAAGTGAAGGTCATGAAAGATTTCAGCCAAATTCATTATCAAGAGTCATTGTACGTACCACTTTAGGAATCAGCAATGTGCTAAGTTTTGTGCTTCCTCAATCAATGCAAAAAAATATTGGGAAGAGATTCGAAAAACCAGTAGTCAATCTTCCAAAGAAAAAAGTATTTGAGCTTCCGGCTTTTGATGCTGTTAGAGCTTCTACTAATTTGATGGTAGCCGGAATTTTGATCTCGATCGCGACTTCGTATAAATTACCTTTATCAACTACTTATGTAACTTTTATGGTGGCAATGGGTACTTCCCTTGCTGATCGTGCATGGGACAGAGAAAGCGCAGTGTATCGGGTTGCAGGAGTGTTGAATGTCATTGGAGGTTGGTTCTTTACCGCCTTTATTGCTTTTGTTTCTGCGGCTATTTTCACTTATGTAATCCATTTAGGCAGTATCACTGCGGTTAGCTTACTTTTATTATTGGTTTTGTTTCTTTTGGTAAGAAACTTTATTAATCATAAAAAAGAAGAGAAGGAAATAGCGCAAAAAAAAGTGCTTAAAAGAGAAGAATTAATTACAGCAAAAGAAGTTATCGACGAAACATCTGATCATATATCAGAAGTAATTTCAAGGGCAGACAAGTTGTATTCTAATGTAGTGAATAACTTGTCGCTTCAGGATCTCAGCAAACTGAAAAAGACAGATAAACATGTACTCAAATTAAATGCGGAGGTTGATGCCTTGAAAGATGAAGCTTTTTATTTTATAAAATCTCTTGATGATTCCTCGGTTGAAGCGAGTAGATTTTATTTGATGGTTTTGGGATATCTTCAAGACATTTCCCAATCGATCAGTTATATCTCTAAGGCGAGTTATAAGCATGTGAACAACAATCATAAGCAGTTAAAGAAAGGTCAAATCAAAGACCTTAAAATTATTGATGAGCAACTTTCGACCATGCTAGTTGAAATTTCCGCCATTTTTCACGAGAGAAGGTTTGGTGATATATCAAAGATTGTTGACGAAAAGCATCAACTTTTTGAACATGTTTCTAAATCAATTGAAAAACAAATCAATAGAATCAGGTCAGAAGAGTCAAGTGCCAAGAATACCACTTTATATTTTGGCAACTTATTGGAGACCAAAGATCTGATTGCTGCTATTATGAATTTGTTAGAACTGTATCAGGAATTCCATTTCAGTATGAAGAAGGCTAATATCAAGGTCTAAATTTTATAAAATGATCCTTCTGGAAAGGCAGAATATTTTATCTAAGGTTTAAATAAATTTAGTGATTCAATAACTGCACTAAAGTCATGTAATGCTAACACAAGTTATCCGTCTGTAACTATAGTGACCGACAAAATGTCAAAATTTACGTCACTTTGTACATATAATTAAGATGGTATGTATATTGCTATTAAATTGAAAAACAATATTTAACAGATAAAAAAAACATTATGACTGAGTTGTTGACCAAAGAGACATTTTTAAAGAAAGTGTTTAATTTCGAAGATAATAAAGAGTGGAAATTTGAAGGTGATAAACCGTGTATTATAGATTTTTATGCCGATTGGTGTGGACCGTGTAAAATGGTAGCTCCAATTTTAGAAGAATTATCAGAAGATTATAAAGGAAAAATTGACATTTATAAAGTGGATACCGAAGCTGAGCAGGAGTTGTCTGCAGCGTTTGGAATAAAAAGCATACCATCTATGTTGTTCTGCCCCGGAGCAGAACAACCTCAAATGGCACAGGGAGCATTGCCCAAACATAATCTTGAAGAGATTATTAAGGATGTTTTAAAAGTAGAGAAGTAAATACTTTTGTAAAATAAAAAAAGCTGTTTTCTATGAAAACAGCTTTTTTTTTATTCATTATTCCAAATTACACCAAGCCCTGTTTGATCAGGTATTCAGCAATCTGAATGGTGTTTGTTGCGGCACCTTTTCTAAGGTTGTCGCTAACGACCCACATATTAAGTGAATTTGGTTGTGATTCATCTCTTCTGATCCTTCCTACAAAAACATCATCTTTTCCTTCTGCATAAATAGGCATCGGGTAGGTATTGGTTTCTATATTGTCTTTGACCACTACACCTTCAGTTTCATGAAGCAGACGTCTTAATTCGTTTACGTCGAAATCATTGTCAAATTCAATATTGATACTCTCAGAATGACCTCCTGCAACAGGTATTCTTACGGCAGTGGCCGTAACAGCAATGCTATCGTCGTTCAGAATTTTTCGAGTTTCATTCACCAGTTTCATTTCTTCCTTCGTGTATCCGTTTTCTTCAAAAACATCGCAATGAGGCAATGCATTTCTGTGGATTGGATAGGGATATGCCATTTCACCTTTGATCCCCTGGTATTCATTTTCAAGTTGCTTCACGGCTTTTATACCGGTTCCCGAAATTGATTGGTAGGTCGAGATGACCAGACGCTTAATTCCGTATTTTTTATGCAAAGGAGCCAAAGCCATCACCATTTGTATAGTTGAACAGTTTGGATTGGCGATGATTTTGTCATTTGAAGTCAGTTCTCCAGCATTGATCTCGGGAACTATTAGCTTTTTACTAGGGTCCATTCTCCATGCAGATGAATTGTCAACAACCGTTATTCCAGCAGCAGCAAATTTTGGGGCCCACTCTAGTGAGGTTGCACCTCCAGCCGAAAATAAGGCTATATCAGGTTTTTGATCAATGGCATCTTGTAACCCAATTACTGTATGCTTCTTACCTTTGTATAAAAGACTTTTACCAACAGATCTCTCTGAAGCCACCACTAATAATTCTGTTATGGGAAAATTTCTTTCTTCCAGCACTTCTAACATCACGTTTCCTACCATTCCGGTAGCTCCTACTACTGCAATTTTCATTTTTTTTAATTTAAAATTTTCATTTTTGAAGCTGCAAATATGCTAAATAATTAACTATGTAAGTTGATCATTGTTTAATTAAATAACACTTTGTTTAATTTATATCAAATTTAGGTCCAAGGTCTAAATTTTTAACAGATAATTATTGATTAAATAATAAATCGTAATTTTGCGGCTTTAAAAAACTTAGTGAAGGTTATGGTATTGAACGGAAATAATAAAATTGAGTTAATGGCACCTGCCGGGAATTTTGAATCCATGCAAGCGGCCCTTGATAATGGAGCTGATTCTGTTTACTTTGGGGTAGAGCAATTGAACATGAGGGCAAGAGCCTCAATTAATTTTACACTGGATGATCTTCCAGAGATCTCTCTGAGGTGTAAGGCGAAGAATGTAAGAACTTACCTTACCCTGAACACGATTATTTACGATCATGATCTAAGTATCGTAAAAACCTTACTAAAAAAAGCTAAAGAAGCCGATATTTCAGCGGTTATAGCAATGGATCAGGCTGTTATAGCAATGGCCAGACAGGAAGGGATAGAAGTACATATTTCCACTCAAATCAACATTACCAATATAGAAACGGTGAAATTCTACGCCATGTTTGCAGACACTGTTGTGCTAAGTCGCGAACTGAGTTTGCGTCAGGTGAAGAAGATTACTGAACAAATAGAAAAGGAGGAAATCAAAGGACCATCAGGAAGATTGTTGGAAATAGAAATTTTTGGACATGGTGCTCTTTGCATGGCGGTGTCCGGGAAATGTTATATGAGTTTACATTCTGCAAATTCATCGGCGAACAGAGGTGCATGTAAGCAAAATTGCCGAAAAAAATATACGGTTATAGATCAGGAAACTGGTTTTGAAATGGAACTTGATAATGAATATATTATGTCACCGAAAGACCTTTGTACAATTGATTTCCTTGATCAGGTAGCAGATGCCGGAATTAAGGTGCTTAAAATTGAAGGAAGAGGAAGGGCACCTGAATATGTGGCAAATGTGATTAAATCATATAGGCAGGCCATTGATGCTTTAGCGGAAGGAACTTATGATAAGGAAAAGGTAATTGGATGGATGCTTGAGCTAGAGAAGGTATACAACAGAGGGTTTTGGAATGGATATTATTTAGGTCAAAAACTTGGAGAGTGGAGCAAGGGATCAGGGTCTCATGCGACTCAGAAAAAAGTTTATGTTGGTAAAGGTGTTCACTTTTTTCCTAAAGCCAATATCGGGGAGTTCAAATTGGAAGCTTATGACCTTAAGGTAGGTGATCAGATACTTATTACAGGACCTACTACCGGAGCCAAAGAACTTAAAGTTAAAGAAATGTTTGTCAATGATGAAAAAGGTGAATTAGCTAAAAGAGGTGACAATATTACCTTACCGCTTGAGTTCAGGATCAGGCCAAACGACAAATTGTACAAAATAGTGGTCGTAGAAAAACCGGTCGAAGCAGTATAGCGCTAAAATTTCGGTTTAAATTTTAAAAAGTTTAGTGCAGCCAAAAAGTAAGGGTAGCAAATAGCGCGATAGCTAAAAAGATGCCCAGCGCTACGATCCATACCTTGGTGTAATAAATTTTGTGCAATTTTATATCTTTTCGGTAACTCCATACCATCAAAATAATAAAAGCTATAGCAAATAAGGCTGCGAAGATAAGTTGTCCCCTACTAAACATTTTGGTTATATTTAAGGCTGCAAAGATAAGATAATATGGACAAAAAAGCGATCGTTTTTGGGGCTACCTCAGGAATAGGAAGAGAACTAGCTAAACTCCTTGTAAAAGATGGCTATAAGGTACTGATTACTGGAAGACGTAAGGAATTACTGAATTCTTTAAAGGAGGAAAATACAGCTCAATTCTTGATGCGCCAACACGATATAACTCATTTGGAAGATACTGAGGCTCTCTTTCAAGAAATCCCTTCGCTTTTTGACCATGTGGATCTTATTATCCATAATTCGGGCATAATGGAAACGAATTTTGATCTGGAATGGCACAAAGACTTTCCTACCCTGGAAACCAATGTGATCGGAGCCACGAAGATATACCAGCTTTCATATAATTATTTTAAAAATCAAGGATTTGGTCATCTGGTCAGTATTACCTCCATTGCCTCCCTGGTTGGGAACAGGCATATACCTGCTTATCATGCTTCCAAAGCATACCAGTCAAATTATATGGAGTCTTTATGGATGAAAGCCAGAAGAACGAAAAAAGCGAAAATTACAGTGACCAATATACTTCCGGGTTATGTTGACACAGATATCATTGACGGACCAACGTTTTGGATGGCACCATTAGATAAAGCGGTGAATCAGACTTATAGTGCCATAAAAAAGAAAAAAAGAAAGGCATATATAACCAAAAGGTGGAGGTTGGTTGCCTTTATGATGAAAATAGTTCCACCTCATATCTTAATTAAATATTTATAAGCTACTATGAAGAATAAAATAAAGGCAGTTCAGGAATTTCACGAGTCATTTGGTTTAGGTGTCTCGCATAGCCCTGTAGCCAAGCTTTCAGACCAAAAGTTGAAGTTAAGATTTGATTTGATGGACGAAGAGAATAATGAATATCTTGAAGCGGCAGAGAATGATGACTTGGTGGAGGTGGCTGATGCCTTGGGAGATATGCTTTATATTTTATGCGGTACTATTCTCGAACACGGTATGCAATATAAGATTGAAGAAGTGTTCAATGAAATTCAAAGAAGTAATATGAGTAAACTTGGTGCTGATGGAAAACCTATTTACCGTGAAGACGGTAAGGTAATGAAAGGGCCGAGTTATTTTAAACCGAATATAGCATCGATACTAACCGACGAAAATCAATAGGAAATAATAAAAAAAGGCCTCAATAAAGTGAGGCCTTATATTATTTAACAGCATGTCTCCAACCAAATTTATCATCTGATCGGTTGTACTGTATGTCGGTAATTTGCTTTTTTAATGTAGCAGCATAAGTATCTTCTAATTCAGGAAGTAAAAAGTCTTTATCCTTATAACCAAATCCCGATATAGGAGAAATAACAGCTGCGGTTCCTGCTCCAAACATTTCTTTTAGACTTCCATTTTCAGAAGCTTCTATAACCTCATGGACAGAAATAGTTCTCACTTCAACTCGGATACCCTGGTCTTTGGCTAATTCAATAATACTTTTTCTTGTAATACCGTCAAGTATTCGGTCACTGGTCGGTGCCGTAACAAGTGTGTCATTGATACGAATAAAAATATTCATTGCTCCGGCCTCCTCAATGTTTTCATGATTCGTGTCATCAGTCCAGATGACTTGTTGATACCCTTTTTGAATCGCAAGATTGGTAGGATAGAACTGACCAGCATAGTTTCCGCCTGCTTTAGCGAAACCCACACCTCCATTGGCCGATCTTGAATATTGCTGTTCGATCAGGACTTTCAATTTTCCTCCAAAATAAGGTCCGGAAGGAGAAAAAGCGATGATAAATTTATATTTGTCTGAAGGAGACGCATGAAATCCGTTCCCTGAGGCAAACATAAACGGTCTGACATACAAAGAACTGTCTTTTGTGGTTGGAATCCAGTCTTTTTCCAGTAATAAAAGTGTCTCAAGGCCTTCCATAAAATGAGCTTCTGGAAGTTCTGGCATAGCGAGCCTTTTTGCTGAAATATTAAACCTTTTCTGATTGTCAAGAGGTCTGAATAACCAGATAGCATCCTGTTCATCCTTATAAGCTTTCATCCCTTCAAATATCGACTGTCCGTAATGAAATATTTTTGCAGACGGATCCAGACTTATATTTTGATAAGGTACTACTTTCGGGCTATTCCATTTGCCATTTTCATAATCACAAACCAGCATATGATCTGTATAGACCTGTCCAAAAGGGAGGTTATTAAAATCTACTTGACTGATTTTTGAATTCTTTGCCGTTTCTATAGTGATCTTATGACTAACTTCTAAACTCATGATAATGATATTTTTTACAAAAGTAATTATTATCGTTCAAAAAATGTATAAATGCCTTTTTTTTATGCTGAAGATACCGGCTTTATACAAGATAAATTTTACTTGGAAACCAAAACTCAATTTGTCTGCCAAAGACTTGGCATGTATGTAATTCCATAGGGCTAGCTTTAGAAAGCATATTAATTCTTTACCTTTGCTCCGATTTCAATAATATGGAAAGAAAGATCATACAGACTTCAGATGGCTCATCGAGTGTTTATTTGCCTGAATGGGATGAGAATTATCACTCCAAGCACGGTGCGATTCAAGAAGCTTATCATGTATTTATTAAAAGCGGATTAGATCTTTTTAAAGAAGGAAGTTCGCTTAGTATACTTGAAATGGGTTTCGGGACTGGTCTTAATTGTATGATCACTTATCTTGAGGCAAAAAGAAGAAACTTAGCTATTGATTATATAGGACTTGAAGGCTATCCTTTGGAAACTAAACTAATCTTTGAATTGAATCATTTGCAACAACTAAAAGCTGAAGACGAATCAGCAGTATACCAAAGTATGCAAAACTCTGATTGGAATGTGTCTATTGAGATGAGTTCGAATTTCAATTTGACCAAAAAACAAATTATGTTTGAGGACTATCAGGAAAATGAAGTATTTGAACTTATTTATTTTGATGCTTTTGGAGCAAGAGTTCAGCCAGAATTATGGACTGAGACCATTTTTAAGAAGATGTTTGAAGCTTTGAAAGAGAATGGTATAATTGTAACTTATGCGGCAAAAGGTAGCGTTAGAAGAGCTATGCAGGCTGTTGGATTTAAAGTGGAGAGATTACCCGGCCCTCCGGGTAAAAGGGAAATGCTGAGAGGAACCAAGCAATTAGCTACAAATTTGTAAAAGAATCAGCGTGCAGCTGAAAATTGATAAAAAAGTGAAATATTTAAATCAGTTCCTTAGAGAAAAAAGCATCCAATTTTTGTTGGTTCCGTTTCTTTGCGGAATTCTTTTTTTTATGATCCTTTATGGAAAGGGGCCTTCACATCTTTTGGTTAATCAATGGAATTCTCCGGCAGCAGACATTTTTTTTAAATATATGACCAATCTAGGTGATGGAGCTATATTTGCAATAGTGATTGTTGTTTTGGCTTTTATCAGATTTCGATGGGCCCTATACGAACTTCTGGCAGCACTGATGACCCTTATCTTTGTCTTTGTCACCAAGCAACTCTTGTTTAAGGGAATGCCAAGACCTACAAAATATTTTGAAGATCAGGAAGTTCTTCACCTGGTGGAAGGCGTAAAAATGCATGCCTGGAATAGTTTTCCATCAGGGCATACCATTACAGCTTTCGCTATTTTTATGATCCTGGTTCTTGTTGTTAAAAATAATTATCTAAAATTCTTCTTTGTTATGATTGCTATACTTGCGGGCTATTCCAGAGTTTATTTGTCACAACATTTTTTGGGGGATGTATTCTCAGGCGCCATCATTGGGAGTTTGATAGCTGTATTTAGCTGTTCACTTGTAGACAATATAAGTCTATTTAAAAAGGCGGCTTGGATCGATAAAAATGTCTCACAATTATTTGGTCGGAACTATGAGTAATAAGCAAAAGCTGGGCCTACTTATCCTCATTTCGACTTTACTCAGGTTGATTGTTGGTAATAATATACAGTTGGGGAATGATGAAGTATACTACTGGACCTACGCCAGGTATCCTGACTGGAGTCATTTTGACCATCCACCAATGGTAGGTTTCTTTGAGCAAATATTTTCGCTGAATCTATTTTTTGAATCAGAATTAGCTTTACGCTTGGGTTTTATTATTTCGGGATCATTGAGTACACTGTTGATGTATTTGATAGGGAAGGAGATCAAGGATGAAAGAACAGGACTTATTGCTGCTGTACTTTTTAACACAAGCATTTATGGGTTTATTATCAGTGGCTTGTTTATCATGCCTGATGGACCATTGGTCTTATTTTGGATGACTTCTCTCTTGTTTTTTATCAAATACCTGAAAGCCACGGAAAAAAGAAAAATCAATTTGTTTCTCAGCCTTTCACTGATCAGTGTTTCTTTAGGGATCTATGCTAAATATCAGGCAGTATATTTACTTTTTGGCTATGGCTTGTTTTGGCTATTCTATAAAAGAGATCAACTAAAAAATCCGGTGCTGTATTTGAATTTGTGTTTTACGGCGCTAATTGTATTTATCATTTTTTATTGGAATTACTTACATAGTTTTAGTGGAATAAGCTATCATTCAGAGCGTGTCACCCTCTTCAGTCTTGATTTTAATCTGGATTCTTTTTTAAGAGAGGCCCTGGGGCAAATTGCGTATAACAATCCCTATAACTATATCGTTATTTTGATGGCCCTATTCGCCATTAAAAAGAACAAGTATATACAGCTGCCGTATTTTCGATTGTTACTGTTGATTAGTGTGCCTCTTATAATAACTACCTTGTTCTTTTCTCTTTACAGAGACACCCTTCCACATTGGTCAGGAGTGGCCTTCCTTTCTCTGGCTATTTTAGCGGCTGCTCACCTTTCCGAAAGATCGAGAACACCGGTACTAGCAGCAACTCTAGCCTTAATTTTTTCGCTTGTCTTGATTGGAATTGGTGTCGTAAATAAAGGTTGGGTCATTGATTCTAATAAAGTAGCTCAGGAGAAAATAAAATTAGGAAAAAATGATCCGACCCTGGATATGTTTGGTTGGGATCAGTTTAAAAACGAATTGTCCTTTCTAGAAACGGAACAACCCGAATTGGCCAGCCTGCCGCTTGTTTCCAATAAGTGGTATCCGGGATCTCATTTATTTTATTATGTAGCTCGTCAAATGGACAAAAACTTTTTTGTTCTTGGAGGCATGGAGGACATGCATAAGTATTATTGGATCAATCAAACTATGCCACCTTTAACGGTGGGTCAGAACGCCATTTATATAACCTACAGCAGAAATTTTAAAGACCCTGATAAAGTCATGAACTCCTATTTTGACCAGATAAATTTGTTAAAGGAATTTCCTGTGAAACGGTCGGGCAGAACCGTCGAATTCGGCTATATTTATTTGCTTCAAGATTATAAAAATACTAACTTAGAGGGGCAATAAAAGACTGATCTTATGACTGATGCTAAATTTGTCAAGCGCAAACGACCTAATTATGTCAAGGCGATAATTCTACTTGTTATTTTAATACTTGTCATATTCCTGTTTTACAATATAGAAACCCTTCTATCTGGTTTGTTTGATATCAAAGAATAGCGTATCGAATAAGTAGCGAAAAGAATTCGCTTGGTTTAACAAAAGAGTATAAATGGCTTAGTTATTCGGTTTATTATTTTTGTGCTTTAATCAATGCTTTTATTCAGCATTTCCCATAGTTCATCCTTTAATTCTGTTATGCCGGTTTGATCTAGTGATGAGATAAAAACGTGCGGGAGGTCTTTTGGAATTTCAGAAATTAATTCTGATTTTAATTCTTCATCAAGCATATCAGATTTGGAGATCGCAAGTAACCGATCTTTATCAAGCAATTCAGGATTATGCTTCTTAAGCTCATTGAGGAGAATATCATATTCATTTTGGATATTATCACTATCTGCCGGGATCATAAATAGCAGACTCGAATTTCTTTCAATATGTCTTAGAAAGCGATGCCCCAATCCTTTTCCTTCTGCTGCACCCTCAATGATACCAGGGATGTCAGCCATGACGAAACTTTTAAAGTCACGATATTCAACAATACCTAAATTTGGTTTTAAAGTGGTGAATTCATAATCAGCAATTTTTGGTTTTGCTGAGGTAATCACAGATAATAGGGTAGATTTCCCTGCATTTGGAAAACCAACAAGACCCACATCAGCAAGCAATTTTAGCTCAAGTTGATACCAGCCTTCTATCCCTTCGACTCCGGGTTGTGAATATCTTGGCGTTTGATTTGTTGATGATCTGAAATGCCAGTTTCCACGGCCACCCATTCCTCCTTCGGCAAGAACAACTTCCTCTTGATTCTCTGTGATTTCAAATAGTACTTCTTGAGTTTCTCCATCCTTAACAATAGTGCCAAGAGGAACATGTACATAAATATCGTCGCCGTCCTTTCCTGTACTTCTGTTTTTACTTCCGGCACCTCCGTGCTCTGCCTTATAATGTTTTTTGAATTTAAGGTGAAAAAGAGTCCACATATTCTTATCACCTATAAGTATAATGTGTCCACCACGTCCACCATCTCCACCATCAGGACCTCCTTTTGTGATGTATTTTTCCCTGTGCAAATGCACAGAACCTTTACCTCCCTTTCCGGAAGCGGCAAAGATTTTTATATAATCAACAAAATTTCCTTCTGTCATAACGGGTGATAAAGAATTTAAATTCTAGTCGCGGTCTATCCGCTATAGTGTGTCAATTACTTCCTCCAATTTTGAAGTAATATCATGTATGGTACCTACGCCATCAATTCCAAAATATTTATTTTGTTTTTGATAATAGTCCTTTAAAATCGCAGTTTTTGATGCGTATTCATTGAAGCGATTCCTGATCTTACTTTCGTCTTGATCGTCTGATCGTCCACTTGTTTTACCTCTGTTTAACAACCTTTCCACTAGAAGATTCTCAGGAACTTCCAAGGCTACCATGCCGCTAATACCTGTATTTTTTTCCCCCAGGAATTCATCAAGAGAAGCTGCTTGCGATTCTGTTCTAGGAAAGCCATCAAAGATAAATCCTTTAGCGCCAGGATTGTTGTTTACCTCAGCTTTCAACATGTCAATGGTCACCTGATCCGGCACAAGATTTCCCTTGTCCATATAGGATTTTGCCAGCATACCCAAATCAGTTTCGTTCTTAATGTTAAACCTAAAAACGTCTCCAGTTGAAATGTGAACTAAATTGTATTTGCTTTTTAACAAATCCGCCTGGGTGCCTTTCCCTGCTCCGGGAGGGCCGAACAATACTATATTTTTCATGATCACTAAATTATACCTGTATTTCTGTTTATTTTCAACTTATAACTTTAATTGGTAGATATCAGGAAGGTTTCTTCCAAGTCCATCATAATCCAGTCCATAGCCGACTATGAATTTATCTTCAATAGATTTGCCAATGTAGTCAATAGGTAATTCTTTTCTAAACACATCTGGCTTAAAGAATAAGGTGGCTATCTTCAGTTGTTTTACGTTTTTATCTCGAAAGATTTCATAGATTTCTGAAAGGGTATTACCTGTGTCAATAATATCTTCAAGAATAACCACTGTTTTTCCAGTCAAGTCTTCATTTATTCCAACTAAATGCTTGATTTTACCTGTTGAATTAACACCTTCATAAGAAGCCATTTTAACAAATGTAATATGACAATCACTCGGGTAATATCTTACAAAATCAGCAGCGAACATAAAGGAGCCATTAAGGATTCCTATAAAGATAGGAACTTCATCCGGGCCTATGTCTTTCGCAATCTGCTGCGCAAGAAATTCAACATATTTATTGATCTTAACCTTATCGATAAAAGGAACGAAATGTTTGTCGTGAATTTTAATACTTTCCATTGATAACTAACTGATTTTAATCAAACAATATGATGGGTAACAATCATAAATTTGAAAGAAAGTGCAAAAATAGGTAAAAACTAAAAACCTTTTAGGAAATATCTCCTAAAAGGTTTTTAATATGATTTTCATCCTTATTATAACAGGATTGATTACGAGTCTTTAATATCCTTATCTAACTTCTTTGTAGTATCATACATAATAGGAGAAGCGATGAACAAAGATGAATAGGTACCAACAATAACCCCAATGATTAATGCGAACATAAATCCTTTGATCGAGTCACCGCCAAAAAGAAAGATAGCAAGTAATACTATTAAGGTGGTCAAAGAGGTGTTTACCGTTCTTCCTAAGGTACTGCTCAGCGCCGTATTTACCGTTCTTGAATATTTCCACGTCGGATGCTTATTGCTAAACTCACGAATACGGTCAAAAATAACCACTGTATCATTCAGAGAGTATCCTACCACTGTTAAGATGGCCGCAATAAAGGATTGACCTATCTCCATATCAAAAGGCAATACTTTATAGAATAATGAGAAGATTGACAATACGATCAATACATCATGGAACACAGCGGCAACTGCACCTAAACTGAATTGCCATTTTCTAAACCTGATCAGGATATAGATAAATACAACGATCAATGATCCTATGATCGCCCATAAAGCAGCTTGCTTAATATCATCTGCAATAGTAGGGCCAACCATATAAAATTCCATGATCCCTATGCTGAGCTCTTTTTCCCCAGGTTTGAACTGTTCAAAGCTTACATCTGCTGGCATATATGATTTTAAACCATCATATAATAAGTGTTGGATTTCGTCTTCTACAGCAATTCCGTAATCATCAATTTTATATTTTGTAGTGATTTTCAACTGATTTGCTGATCCAAAAGTTTTAACTTCAGGTGAACTTCCGAAGGCATCTTTTAAAGTATTAGCAATTTCAGGTGCACTTACATTTTCAACAAACCTTACGGTGTAAGTTCTACCTCCTTTGAAATCAACACCATAGTTCAAACCATTTGTAAAAAGTGATCCTAATCCAATAATCAAAATAATTCCGGAGATGATATAAGACATCTTTCTCTTCTTAAGGAAGTCAATGTTGATATCTTTAAACCAGTTCTTAGTGATATTTGTGTTGAATGTAAGCTGACGCTCTTTGTTGACATACCATTCGATCAATAGTCTCGTAATAAAAATTGCTGAGAATAAAGAAGTTATAATACCGATCATTAAGGTAGTGGCAAAACCTTTTACTGGTCCTGTACCGAATATGTAAAGAATAATACCGGTAAGCAAAGTAGTAACGTTCGCATCGAGAATTGATGAAAGCGCTCCTCCAAAACCATCGTTAATGGCCTCTTTTAATACTTTGCCTTTGTTTAATTCTTCTTTAATTCTTTCATAGATCAGCACGTTCGCATCAACCGACATACCAATAGTCAGTACAATACCTGCAATTCCAGGCAGGGTCAATACAGCCCCAAATGAAGTGAGTACCCCAAAGATGAAAAGTATATTGAGTGCCAGAGCAATGTCTGAGAAAATACCTGCTTTACCATAGTAAAAAACCATCCAGAGCAATACGATGATCAGGGCGATAATAAATGAATAGGTTCCACTATCAATAGCTTCCTGTCCTAAAGATGGTCCAACCACATCTGATTGGATGATTCTTGCGGCAGCAGGAAGTTTACCAGATTTCAGCGCGTTGGCCAAATCCTGTGCTTCGTCAATGCTAAATTGTCCTGAAATAGATGTTCTTCCTGAAGTAATGGCATCATTTACACGAGGGGCAGAGTATACATAGTCATCAAGAACTACGGCAACAAACTTCCCAACATTAGCAGTGGTCATTTTCGCCCATTGCTTGGTACCTTTACTATTCATGGTCATGCTCACCTCAGGGTTAGCCCCTAACTGATCGAAAACCTGTGAAGCATCTGAAATTACATCTCCTTGAATAGGAGCTTCATCATTACGGTTTGATTTTAGCGCATAAAAATTGATAAAATCATTATTCGCCTTTGCATCCCACGCGAATTTAGCGAATTTAAGTTCGCTTGGTAGAAGTGCTCTAACCTCTTTCATGGAAAGATACTCATTAATAATTGCAGTATCCTTAACACTTGCTGTCGCGATAATAGAACTGATATCATTTTGAGTTTGTGGAAAGCGAACAAATAATTTACTGAACAAAGGATTCGTTGTTTCGAAATCTACAGAATCTTTTACTTCTCCTAAAAGGTCATCAATTTCATCATCCTTGGTCTGAGTTGAATCTTGTTCAACTTCAACTTCTTCAACTTTTAGAATTTCGGCAAGAGTCGTATTGGCAGATAAAAAGAATTGCGTCAGATCCTGATTGGTATATACTTCCCAGAATTGTAACTCAGCGGTACTTTGTAATAGCTTTCTTACACGATCAATGTCCTTGGCACCAGGCAGTTCAATAAGGATTCTTCCAGATTCTCCAATTCTTTGAATGTTGGGTTGTGTTACTCCAAAACGGTCGATACGGCTTCTTAATACTTCAAAAGCTGTATTTATAGAACCTTTTACTTCTTCTTCTAAGATCGGTTTAACTTCTTCATCAGTCATCTTGAAATTGATCTTGTCTTTCAGTGATTTATTTCCGAAAATACTTGGATCACTCAATTTAACGGAACCATTACTGGCTACGTCAAAAGATTCATAAAATAACTGTAAATAGTCTTTGTCACTATCTTTTTGTGCTTTCGAGGCGTTGATGAGTGCTTCGTTGAAAACAATATTTTTTGATTCATTCGATAAACCGAATAAAATATCTCTTACAGAAACTTCTAAAATTGCGTTGATACCACCTTTCAGGTCAAGTCCAAGGTTGATTTCTTTTTCTTTAACTTCGCTGTAAGTAAATTCTGTGAAACCAAGATTCACAACCGGTGTATTCGATACGGAGTCCAAATAATCCCTCTCCATAGTGCCCAAACCTTCAGTATCTGAGGCATCAGCCTTAGTTTCTGCATAGATAACAGCATCTTTCTCAACATTCTTTGCAAACCACGTGAATGATAGCTGGTATAGGCATACCACACTCAAAATGATTGCAAATAATCTAATAAGTCCCTTGTTTTGCATTCCTATCTTATTTTAAAATCTTATTTTTGATATAATCGGGCAAATATACTCAAAAGATTTAGCTTTGAAAGAAATAAGCCCTATATTTTTGGGGCATTCCCGCCATTAGTTTTAGGCGGTTTTTTTGCTACATTAGTCATTCAAATTTTAGAGAAAAATGGAATACAAAACGGACATTGATATTGCACAAAATACAACCTTGATTCACATTAAGGAAATTGCCTCAAAATTGAAAATTAAGGAAGATGATCTTGAAATGTATGGAAAATACAAAGCGAAACTTCCGCTTAACCTTATAGATGAAGAAAAGGTAGCAAAAAACAACCTTGTTTTGGTAACAGCGATAACCCCAACACCGGCAGGAGAAGGAAAGACGACTGTGTCTATTGGGCTTACTGAGGGGCTTAATAAGATTGGAGAGCAGGCCACAGTGGTTTTAAGAGAGCCTTCACTTGGGCCAGTTTTTGGCATCAAGGGAGGTGCTGCAGGAGGTGGCTATTCTCAGGTGGTCCCTATGGAGGATATCAACTTGCACTTTACAGGTGATTTTAATGCAGTGGAGAAATCGAACAATTTACTATCAGCCTTGATTGATAATAATCTTCAGTCAGCAGATAATTTGAATCTTGATCCCAGGGCAATTTTTTGGAAAAGGGTGATTGATATGAATGACAGGTCATTGAGAAATATTACAATAGGTCTTGGTGGAACTGCCAACGGAGTGCCTAGAGAAGATGGGTTTAATATAACTCCTGCTTCAGAAGTTATGGCAATTCTCTGTATGACTTCCGGATTTGATGATCTTAAGAAAAGGCTTGGAGATATTTTTATAGGTTTCACTTTTGATAAAAAACCTGTATTTGCCAGAGATCTAAAAGCTGAGAATGCCATGTCCATTTTATTGAAAGATGCTATCAAGCCTAATTTGGTGCAAACACTTGAAAAGAATCCTGCCATTATTCATGGAGGTCCATTTGCGAATATTGCTCAGGGTACCAATACGATTTTAGCAACAAAAATGGGTTTATCCCTATCTAATTATGTGGTCACAGAGGCAGGATTTGGTGCTGATCTGGGAGCTGAAAAGTTTCTAAATATTAAATGTGTAGCCTCTGGTCTGAGCCCTAAAGCTGTTGTACTGGTTGCAACTATCAGGGCCTTAAGGCATCATGGTGGGGCGAAAAAGGACGCGATCAATGTACCCAATCCCGAAATGGTTGCGAAAGGTATTGCTAATCTAGAAAAGCATATTGAGAATATTAGAAAATTCAATATTCAGCCAGTAGTAGCCATTAACTCTTTTACCAATGATACTGAGGAGGAAGTCAATCTGGTGATTAAAGCTTGCCATAATCTCAAGGTAGAAGCTGTGGTTTCCGATGGTTGGGCTAAAGGAGGAGACGGTACTACAGATTTAGCTAAAGCTGTCAAAAAAGTAGTTGAGGGTGCTCATTCTCGGTTCAAACCACTTTACGATTGGAAGTCTCCTGTAAAGGAAAAAATTAAAAAGATTGCTCTTGAGATTTATGGTGCAAGCAGTGTATCATTTGATAAAAAAGCGCAGCTGAACTTGAGGAGGATAGACAGACTTGGCTTTAACGATTTTGCCGTCTGTATGGCAAAAACCCAAAAGTCATTTTCCGATGATGAAAGCCTTATTGGCAGGCCAGAAAATTTTGAGGTAACTGTAAGAGAAATTGAAATTGCTGCTGGAGCCGGTTTTGTGATACCAATTTTGGGTAAAATGATGAGAATGCCGGGGTTACCAGCTCACCCTGCTTCCGAAAACATGTCTATTGACAGTGATGGCGTTATTTCAGGGTTGTCTTAGAACAAAAAAAGCCATGACTCTGTTGAATCATGGCTTTTTTTAGGTTCTAATAGAAAAGGATACTAGCTCACAGTTTCTTCCAATAATCCATTAGTGTTTCGAACAGCTTCAGCACTGTTTTGCAACTTTTCTTTTTCAGCTTCTGTCAAATCAAGCTCTACTATAGATTCGATACCATTTTTACCAATGATACATGGAACCCCAATAGAAATGTCATTAAGACCATATTCTCCTTCCAATAGTGCAGAACAAGGGAACATTTTTTTATGGTCGCAGGCGATAGCCTGAACCATTGATGATACCGCTGCACCCGGAGCATACCAGGCACTGGTTCCTAACATTTTCGTCAATGTAGCTCCTCCCACTTTTGTTGCTTCAGCAACTTCACTGATCCTTTCTTCTGATAAAAATTTACCAACTGGCACACTATTTCTTACAGCAAGTCTTGTTAAAGGGATCATTCCGGTATCACTGTGACCTCCGATTACTATACCTTCAACATCGGATGCAGGACAACCTAAGGCCTCAGCAAGACGATATTTGAATCTTGCACTGTCAAGAGCACCTCCCATACCGATGATACGGTTTCTTGGTAAACCAAGGGCCTTATGAGTTAAATAAGCCATAGTATCCATTGGATTACTAACCACTATAAAAATGACATTTGGAGAATGCTTTAGCACACTTTGTGACACAGACTTAACAATACCTGCATTAATACCAATAAGCTCTTCTCTGGTCATTCCCGGTTTGCGCGGAATTCCACTGGTGATCACAGCGATGTCGCTGTTTGCCGTTTTGGAATAATCGTTTGTACTACCGGTGATCTGGGTGTCAAAACCGTTTAAAGAAGCGGTTTGCATAAGATCCATAGCCTTTCCTTCAGCATAATTTTCTTTAATGTCAATGATGACAACCTCAGAGGCGAAATCTTTGATTGCGATGTATTCGGCACAACTTGCTCCAACTGCTCCTGCACCAACTATAGTTATTTTCATATTAATAGAATTTATAATTAATTAAATAGGTTTGTTCTAAATTTTAAGACCCAAAATCTTTTGAGAATCTTGGGTCTTTTAACTGTTTAAATGTCAATATTAGCGTATACGGCGTGTTTTTCGATAAATTCACGTCTTGGGGGAACATCATCTCCCATTAACATCGAAAATACCCTGTCTGCTTCTGTACCATTTTCTATAGATACCTGACGCATGGTTCTGAATTCTGGATTCATGGTGGTGTCCCATAGTTGGTCAGCATTCATCTCTCCAAGACCCTTATAACGCTGAATTGTGCCCCCTCCAAATTTTTCAACAATTGTATCCCTTTCTGGGTCAGACCAGGCATACTCTTTTTTAGCACCTTTTTTCACTAAATATAAAGGCGGAGCAGCAATGTAAATATTACCATTCTCAACTAATTCGCGCATATAGCGAAAGAAAAAAGTAAGGATAAGCGTGGCGATATGACTTCCATCAACATCCGCATCACACATAATTACGATTTTATGATACCTTAACTTACTAAGGTTTAAAGCCCTGGGATCTTCTTCTGTTCCTATAGTAACTCCAAGCGCCGTATACATACTTTTGATCTCTTCGTTTTCAAACACCTTGTGCTGCATGGCTTTTTCTACGTTCAGGATTTTACCTCTTAAAGGTAGAATAGCTTGAAAATTTCTGTCACGACCTTGTTTGGCCGTTCCACCTGCAGAATCACCCTCGACTAAAAAGATCTCGCACTTTTCCGGGTCACTCCAGGCACAATCCGATAATTTACCTGGAAGTCCACCTCCAGACATGACCGTTTTGCGCTGTACCATCTCTCTTGCTTTCGTTGCAGCATGTCTTGCTTGGGCCGCCAGAATTACCTTTTGAACGATAATCTTGGCATCATCAGGGTTCTCCTCTAGATAATTTGTCAGCATTTCAGAAACCGCCTGGCTCACTGCGGCACTTACGTCTCTATTGCCAAGTTTCGTTTTTGTTTGACCTTCAAACTGAGGTTCAGCCACCTTCACGGAAATGATGGCGGTAAGACCTTCACGAAAATCATCACCGGCGATGTCAAACTTCAATTTGCTTAACAAACCTGAATTTTCAGCATATTTCTTAAGCGTATGTGTTAGACCTCTTCTAAATCCTGATAAATGGGTACCACCCTCATGTGTGTTGATATTATTTACATACGAATGAAGATTTTCAGTATAAGAAGTATTATATACCATGGCAACTTCAACTGGAATACCACTTTTTTCACTTTCCATGCTAATCACATCCGAAATGAGTTGCTCTCTGGTGGCATCTAGGTACCTTACAAATTCCTTTAGTCCATCTTCACTGTAAAATTCGTCATGAACAAAATTTCCTTCTTCGTCTTTATTACGTTTATCGGTTATTGATACGGTAACACGCTGATTTAAAAAGGATAGTTCACGCATCCTTGCCGAAAGGATCTCATAACTGAAATCTATTTCGGTTTGAAAAATTGTGTCATCTGCCAGGAAGGTTACTTCAGTTCCGTTTCCATCTGAAACACCTACCTGTTTTACCGGATATAGCGCTTTCCCTTTTTCGTATTCCTGCTGATAGGTCTTTCCATCTCTGAAAACCGTGGCTTTCAGTTTAATTGAAAGTGCATTTACAACAGAAACCCCAACACCATGCAGTCCACCCGAAACTTTATATGAATCTTTATCAAATTTTCCTCCTGCTCCAATTTTAGTCATAACGACTTCCAAGGCTGAAACACCTTCCTTCGCATGCTTGTCTACAGGAATTCCTCTACCATTGTCTCGAACAGTGACTGAGTTATCCTCATTTATAAAAACATCGATTTTATCACAATGCCCCGCCATGGCCTCATCGATAGAGTTATCGACAACTTCATACACCAAATGATGAAGCCCTCTTGAACTCACATCTCCAATATACATTGAAGGACGCATACGAACATGTTCCATGCCTTCTAAGGCCTGAATACTATCTGCAGAATATTGATTTTTATTAGTTTCTTCACTCATATTTTTTAGTTCTCTTTTGTCCAAAAATTTAAAACGTACAAATATAAGGAAACGGCTGCTTTTCCGCCTTTTTTTAACGGTTTAAAAGCACGAAGTTATCAACATTTTGACTAGTTAAGCATGATTTTTTACAATCTAAAGGAAGTCATCTCAAATCATAAAAAAAACCTGCTTAGAATGTGTCTAAACAGGTTTCTTTTTCTTGTGCAAATTAAAATAGCTTAATATTTGTTTATTTGCAGTGTTAATCAATTCGAGATATTATTCCCCTCAGTCCAATACCTTAAACTTGATCAACTTTATTATAAACTAATAAGTTTATTATTATTAAAAATGATAATCCAAGAAAAAAGAACTTGAAATTATAATCTTTACAAACGTAATACTCAATTCTGAAGGAATTCTGAAGTTTTGATCAGAATTCAAATAATAATGAAAAAAAAGCCTGTAAAAATGAAATCCCTACAGGCTCTTTCATTCAAATTAAAACATTTTAACGCTTCAATTGATTTGCAATACCCATCTTTAAGGTTTCTATTCCCCTCAAAATTTAGCCTCTCAGATAGGTTATGCCGATATCTTCTTTGTTATTTCAGTATTCATAGCATGAATTTTTGAACGTTCTGAAAACAGTTATATTATATTCATAACAATCAGATAACGGGACAAATGTAAGCGGTGTTTCTAAAGAAAATCTGAAGAAGCCAAAAGAATTTTTAGACTTTTAAATTGATTAAAAATAAATTGAGATATTGTGTTGATCCTCAATATATGAATGCGTAATATTCCAACGGTAATTATCACATATTTTTTTTACAATGGCCAATCCCAGCCCAAATGAATTGCTCGCGGTACTCTCTTTTTTAAATCTTTCAAAAAGGGAAGAGGAATCCATTTTAGGAGCTTCACCTGAATTTGACACACTAATAAAAAGATCGGTAGTTTGTATCAGGATCTGTCCTCCTTCAATATTGTGTTTAATTGCATTGCTGATCAAATTTGATACGACCATATCGAATAGAAGTGAGTTTGCTCGAATGTTGACATTCATGGTAGATTTCATTTCTACCCTCAGGTTTTTGTTGTCAATAAAATCATCAAATATTTCTAAGTGACGTTCCATGACCTCGTTGATATGAATGGTTTCGACATCTTTAAACTGTCGGTTTTCAATTTTGGACAGCAACAACAGGGTTTTATTTAATTTAGAAAGTCTTTGAACCGATTGGTAGATGGTTTTGATTTGAGCTACCTGACGCTTATCGAGGTTGTCAGATTGAAGAAGGAGCTCTGATTTGGTTTGCATTATGGCTAGAGGAGTCTGCATCTCATGAGACGCATTTTCCGTAAATTCTTTGAGATTGTTAAAGTCAGAATTGATCTTATTGGTTAGTTTTGATAAAGAACTGTTTAATTCCTGAAATTCATCGATGTCAGAAGTCTGAAGTTCAATAGGGCTATTAGCTTCAACTGAAAAACTTTTAAGCGTTTCCAGATTGTTATAAAAAGGTAACCATACCCTGCGCATAAGAATTGTATTGACAAAATAAATGGTAAGAATCAGGAGCAAAACCACAATACCAACAGAAATAGTAATGGCAAGAATGGCATCTTGATTTCTAACCAGGGAGCTTCTGGTACTAATTTTGTAGGTTTTTCCTTGTAAAGTTTCAATAGATGTAAGTTGTCTATATAATTCGTATTTCTCATTATTATTGACAACATGATACATCAAGGTATCTTTAAAATAAAGAGTGTCTTTGGGAGGGTTAATTGACTCGTAATCCTCTACCTCAAAAATCGGTAAGGGATTTTCATATTTGATTTTTTTAGCGATTAATTCCTTATCCCATAGTAATTTCTCATCCTGCTTTTTGGTTACAACACTCTTTAAAGTGAAATAAATGACAGAACTGGATATTATAAAAATAATAACCGAATAAAAAATATAAGTGTTTCTTGTTTTTTCAAATAATTTCACGAACCAATCAAATTTATTTAAGCTGTTTTATTCGAGATAAATTCTTTTAAAATCTGAGAGAATTTCATAAATTGAGCTTATTCTCCAAATTTATAGCCCAAACCATAAATAGTTTGCACGTAGTCAGTTGCACCACTTTTTTTGAGTTTTTTTCTCAAATTTCTCATATGTGTGTAAATGAAATCAAAATTATCTACCATGTCTATATTATCTCCCCAAAGATGTTCTGCTATAGCCTCCTTTGTCAATACTCTATTTTTATTTGTAATAAAATACAGCAACAGAAAGTATTCCTTTTTGGTAAGGTCTAAAGCAACTTCATTAACAAGTGCCATTTTTGCCGTTGGGTCAATTTCTATTTCCTTAAAAACAATATTATTGTTTCCTTCAAATTTACGTCTTCTTAGCAGGGAATTTACCCTTGAATTAAGTTCGGCCAGATGAAATGGTTTTGTAATATAATCATCTGCTCCCAGATCAAGCCCTTTAAGCCTGTCATCAAGTGAATCTTTGGCAGAAACGATCAGCACTCCCGTTTCCGAGCTTTTTTCTTTGATGATTTTTAACAAGTCCAATCCGTTGCCATCAGGAAGATTAATGTCGAGTATCACGACATCATAATTGTAAGAGATCAATTTGTCTTCCGCTTCGAAAAAATTGGGAGCGGTTTCACAAATAAAATCTTCTTTTTCCAAATACCCACTCATTGCGTTGAGCAACTCCATTTCATCCTCTACTATCAATAGTTTCATTGCGACATAATTTAAGGTATTACAAAAATAGTATATAAATGATATACCAGCCTAATTAAAAAAGTTTTAACAGATTATTGACTTTTAAAAAGTAGGAGTATTCGCTATATAAATTTTTAAAAGAGAACCATAATATAATATTAATGAATTTGGTACGTTATTATTTGTCGAATGATTACTCAATAATTGTTTCTTGCTATGAATAAGAAAATAATTACCTCAATGCTTTGTTGTGCATTGTTGTCAAGTGTTATGAGTTACGCTCAAAAATTTGACAAACTGGACAAAGCACCCGTAGATATCTCATATCTAACGACTCAAAAAATTCCAAAACCATTGGTAAAAGTGGTGTATGGAAGACCACAAAAAGAATTAGATCAAGTATTTGGTCAGCAAGTTCCCTATGGTGAAATCTGGAGCACTGGCGCCAATGAGGCAACAGAAGTGAAGTTCTTCACTGATATGTCATTTGGGAGAAAGCTGGTAAAGGCCGGCACCTATGTATTACATACGATACCAGGCGAAAAGGAATGGACCATTATACTCAACAGTAATACAGACACCTGGGGTTCATTTTTCTATGATGAAACTAAAGATGTTGTCCGTATAAAGATTCCAACAAAAGAAGCTGAAGCTATTGATGTTTTTTCGATTGGCTTTAAAGAAGATTTTAATAATACCTTTATGGTCCTAGCGTGGGATTCAACAAGAATTGATATACCACTTTCTACTCAGGACGTGATTCTAGCTAAAATCTAATTTCTATGAAAAAGATATATATTCACCTGGGAATTGCCTGTATTTTTGCCTGCTTTTTAAGCATAGACGCAAATGCACAAGAATTCAGAAATCTGGATACCAGTCCGCATGATATTGTATATTTCAGGACTAATAAAATTTCTCCACCAAAGATCAAGGTACTTTATGGAAGACCTAAAAAAAATGGAAGAGAAATCTTCGGAAATGTCATTCCCTATGGTAAAATTTGGAGAGTAGGCGCCAACGAGGCGACGGAAGTTATTTTTTATAATGACGTCATTTTTGGAGAAACTGAAGTAAAAGCAGGTACCTATGTGCTATATGCCATACCTAATCAAAATGAATGGACCTTGATCCTGAGTTCAAATACTGATGTATGGGGTACTTATGAATATGAAGAGAAATATGACGTTGCGAGAACTACTGCAAAAGTTAGCAAGGCTGAATTTCTGGAGGCATTTTCAATAGGATTTAAAGACAAAGGAAAACATGTAAATATGGTTTTAGCCTGGGATACCACACGTATCACAACTCCTATCAAAATAATTTTATAAACTAATATACTTTCTCCCCGTTGATATAAGTTCCATTTATCTTGATATTTGGAACTTGATCTATTGGCACCTCCATTATATCCTGATCAAGTATCACAAAATCAGCAAATTTATTTACTTCGATTGACCCTTTTTCCTTGTCTTCAAAATTTGCATAGGCAGCCCAAATTGTCATTCCTTTTAAGGTTTCTTCCCGACTCAAGCCATTGTTCATTTCAAATCCTTCCTCTGGATATCCGGAAAGATCTTTTCTGGCAACCGCGGCATAAAAAGTAAGCATTGGATTTACCTTTTCCACTGGAAAATCAGTTCCCAAAACGATTCTTCCATTAATTTCGAGCAAAGTTTTAAAGGCATAGGCTCCTTTGATTCTTTCTGAACCTAATCGATCTTCGGCCCAGTACATGTCACTTGTAGCATGTGTGGGTTGTACAGATGGAATAATCTCAGTAAAATAGTCAAATTCAAGAGGGTCTATGATTTGGGCATGTTCAATTCGCCATCTGCGATTTGTTTTACTCTTGAGTTCTTTTGCATAGGTTTTAAGGACATAGGAATTGGCTGAATCTCCAATAGCATGGGTATTCATTTGAAAATCAGATTTGGCTAAAGTTCTGGCAATATTCGAAAGATCTTCAAGACTGGTCACCATTGCCCCATAATGACCTTCTCTGTCAGAATAAGGCTTTTTTAAAGTGGCTCCCCTGGAACCAAGTGCCCCATCTGCATAAACTTTAAATGACCTCACGTTTAACCTGTCGGTTTTAATAATCCCCTTTTTTAAATAATAGTCCAGGTTTTCAGGACTAACAGAGACCATTGCATATACTTTAATTTTTAAGGAGTTATTTTGTTGGAGACTATCAATAAGTTCGATTGTTTCTCTATCCAATCCCGCGTCAGTTACGGTGGTAAGCCCAAGCGATAAACAAAGATCTTCTGCATCTTTTAAAGCTTGAATTCTTTCTGTGACTGAAGATTCAGGACTGATTTCTCTAACCATGCTCATGGCATTATCCACCAGAACCCCTGTTATTTTCCCGTTCTTTTTCACTATTTCGCCACCAGACACCTTTGTATTGTTGTCTATTCCTGCAAGATCAAGGGCCGCTTGATTGACGAGAAGGGCATGGCCATCGATTCTGGTTAAGGCAACAGGAGTGTTAGGGAAAAGCTTGTCCAAACCATCTTTAGTAGGATATTCTTTTAAATCCCAATCATTTTGATCCCAACCACGACCTTTTATAAAGCTTGATTTCTTTTCTTTTTGAAAGGCCGAAACTCTTTTTAAGATCTCTTCGAAACTCTTGGTTCCGTTAAGATCTAAAGTTTGCATAGATAAGCCGAGATTATTAAAATGACAATGACCATCTATAAGTCCTGGAAGGACAGTTTTTCCCTCAAGGTCTATGACTTTATCAGAGCTGTATTGCTTTTTAATTTCTTTTGAGGTACCTAAACCAATAAATAAGCCATCTTTAATGGCAAAGGCTTGAATTGAAGGTGCTTCATCATTAACAGTATAAATATTTGCATTGGTGATAATCAGGTCTGCTTGCTGCTTTTCGGGGCTACAGGAAATAAGCACAAAAGTACTTATCAGGTATATGAGGGGTTTATACATGATGTCTATTTTTTTGAAGTAAATGAAAAAACAAAGATATACAATTAAGGTATACCAAGCGCTTTGTGCTTTGCATCTTTAAGTGTAACTTTGCCATCCTGTAAGAAATAGCCTTTATCCGTCTAGGTATTTGAGTATAAGTGGATTATAATCAGGCAATTGGAATTGCAGCATCACTTTGAGAAAATAATAGTTTTCAAAAAACCATAAAAGGATACATTTTAGACTAAAAAGGAATGAAATATTACTTTAACGAGATAGAAGCCAAATGGCAAAAATACTGGAGCGAAAATCAAACATTTAAGGCTGATAATAATAGTCAGAAGGAAAAGTATTATGTGCTAGATATGTTTCCATACCCTTCAGGTGCAGGACTTCATGTAGGACATCCATTGGGCTATATCGCTTCTGATATTTATGCCCGGTACAAAAGACATAAAGGTTTTAATGTATTACATCCCCAAGGCTATGATTCATTCGGTCTCCCGGCCGAACAATATGCGATTCAAACCGGTCAGCATCCTGCCAAAACTACCAAAGAAAATATTCAAACCTACAGAAGACAGTTGGATCAAATAGGTTTTAGTTTTGATTGGAGCAGAGAAGTAAGAACATCTGATCCTTCCTATTATAAATGGACACAGTGGATTTTTATTCAATTGTTTAATTCTTATTATTGTAATGATTCGGGCCAGGCAAGAGATATCACTGAATTAGAGGCTATTTTCGAAAAAGAAGGAAATCAAAATATCAATGCATCTTGCGACGATAGTGTTGAACCGTTTTCTGCAGTAGAATGGAATTCTTTCGGCGCTGAACAAAAGGAAGAGGTGCTTTCTCAATACAGATTAACCTATTTGTCTGAAACAGAGGTGAACTGGTGCCCTGCCTTGGGTACGGTTTTGGCTAACGATGAAATTGTAAACGGCCTATCCGAAAGAGGCGGGTTCCCAGTTGTTAGAAAGAAAATGAAGCAATGGTCGATGAGAATCACAGCCTATGCACAAAGATTGTTGGATGGCCTTGATACGATAGACTGGCCACAACCCCTTAAAGATTCACAAACAAATTGGATTGGTAGATCAGAGGGGGCTATGGTGAGTTTTAAAATTGAAGGTTTTGATGCCACTATTCCGGTTTTCACTACAAGACCGGATACTATTTTTGGAGTATCTTTTATGACATTGGCACCTGAGCATGAACTGGTATCAAAAATCACAAGTTCAGAACAGAAGGAAGCGGTAGGGACCTATGTTTTATCGACATCAAAGAGGAGTGAAAGGGACAGGATGTCGGATGTGAAGACCATTTCGGGAGTTTTTACTGGGGCTTACGCCATTCATCCTTTTAGTGGGGAAAAGATTCCTATATGGATAGGTGATTATGTATTGGCCAGTTATGGAACAGGTGCTGTGATGGCAGTCCCATGTGGAGACCAGCGCGACTATGATTTTGCAAAACATTTTGAATTAGAAATACCGAATATTTTTGAGAATCAGGATATATCAGAAGCTGCATGCGAAGATAAAAATGCGGTTATTGCAAATTCCGCTTTTATAAGTGGATTGAATGCTAAGGAAGCCATCAGAAAGGTGATAGTTGAGTTAGAAAAAAGACAAATAGGAGAAGGAAAGATCAATTACAGGCTAAGAGATGCTGTTTTTTCCAGGCAAAGATACTGGGGAGAACCTTTTCCAGTCTATTATGTCAATGGACAGCCAAAAATGATTGATATAAAATATTTACCGGTTAGGTTACCCGAGGTTGAAAAATACCTCCCCACCGAAGATGGAAAACCTCCTTTAGGAAATGCAACTATTTGGGCCTGGGATTCAGAAGCGAACAAAATTGTTTCAAATGAGCTGATTGATGAAAAGACCGTTTTTCCTTTAGAACTGAATACCATGCCGGGATGGGCAGGGAGTTCCTGGTATTTTAACCGTTATATGGATGCCAGAAATGATGAAGTTTTTTGTAGTAAAGAAGCACAAAATTATTGGAAAGATGTTGATTTATATATAGGAGGAAGCGAACATGCGACAGGGCATTTGTTATACTCTAGATTCTGGCAAAAATTCTTGTTTGACAAAGGTTTAGTGCTCGTTGATGAGTATGCAAAAAAATTGATAAATCAGGGGATGATACTAGGAACTTCTGCTTTTGTATATAGGAAGGAAGGTGGAAACATCTTTATCTCAAGCGGATTGATCAAGGATGAAAAGGTGCAGCCGCTTCATGTAGATGTGTCACTGGTCAATGCGTCAAATGAACTCGATATGGAAGGATTTAAAAACCATGTCTTGAATAAGGATCTGAAGGATGCTTCATTTGTATTGGAAGAAGGAAAGTATATTGTTGGCCGTGAGGTTGAAAAAATGTCTAAATCTAAGTACAATGTCGTAAATCCTGATGATATATGTCGAGACTATGGAGCGGATACCTTGAGAATGTATGAAATGTTTTTGGGGCCACTTGAACAAGCAAAACCATGGAATACAGCTGGGATTACTGGTGTTCACGGATTTTTAAAACGCCTTTGGAAGTTGTTTCACGTATCAGAATCGTTTTCAGTAAGTGAAGATGCAGCGACTGCTGAAGAGTTGAAGGTGTTACATAAGACAATAAAAAAAGTTGATGAGGATATCGCAAATTTTTCTTTTAATACCTCGGTTAGTTCTTTTATGATCGCGGTTAATGAACTCACGGCTCTTAAATGTTCAAAGAGAAGTATTTTGGAACCACTGGTCATTCTCATTTCACCCTATGCACCACATATCGCTGAAGAGTTATGGAATAAGTTAGGGCACACTGCTTCGATTGCAACGGCCGACTATCCTGTTTTTGAACCTTCTTATTTGGTGGAAAGTACAAAAACCTATCCAATCTCATTTAATGGAAAGATGAGATTTACAAAAGAATTGTCATTGGATCTTGATAAAGCTGCAATAGAGAAAGCCGTCTTGGAGGATGAAAGGACCCAACAATATTTGGGAGGAAGAATACCTAAAAAGGTCATTGTGGTTCCAGGAAAGATCGTTAATATAGTTGGTTGACTTGTAAATATATCTGAATTTACTTTTGGGGATGAATCTTTGTAATCGTTAAAAACTATTTATCTATTTCTTTTAAAAAGGTATATTATTTACGATTTTTATGCTAGTTTTGGATTAAAACAAGGACTATGAAGCTAAAATTACACAATTCTTCATTTTTGCGAAATTTCTATCTAATCCTTTTCTTATTGGGTACTCTACCCTCAATAGTTGCGCAAGAGCTATATGTTGGCGCCAATTCAGAGTTTTATTTAGCTAAAGACCTGGCGTTTACGACAAGTAATACCACAGTAAATGTTGATGTTGACGGAACTTTCTCCATGGAGGTCGGGACGAACTGGGGTTCTGCTCAGGAATTTGTCAACGGAGCAGTAAGCGTTTATGGTATTGGACAAACTACCCTTCCAGTTGGCGATAATGGCGTCTATGCTCCTGTTGTTATGGACCATAGTACTGATGTTTCGGCTCAATATTCTAATTCTGTACCTTCAGGAGGTACAAATGGGACTGATGTTGACGCAGTGAGTGGGATGGAATTTTGGGAGCTTGAAGGAAATGCTATAGTTACATTGCCATGGAATGAGAATAGTGATATCACGTCCCTTGTTAATGATAATGGAGGCGTATTAAATGCGGTTTCAATCGTAGGGCTAAATGGCAGTACTTGGGATTTGATCAGTGCATCCAGCAGTTATACAGTAAACGGAGATCTTTTGAATGGCAATGTTAAGAGCGATCCTAATAATTCTCTTAATTTAGGGGGTTTCAGTGAATTTACTTTTGGAATAGACAACCAGGTAGTTCTGTCTGTAAACGATCTTTTTCTTTCAACAGGAATAAACTTATTATCCAATCCTGTTAAAGAGGAAGAAGAAAATGTCAGATTCGCAACTTCCGGAGAAGTAGTTGATTTGAAAGTTTCTATTTATGATATTAATGGAAGATTAATGAAATATTTTGACAAAGTTGATCTTTCTCTTGGTGAAGGAAACCTACCCAAATCAAATTTGAAAAGTGGTTTGTATTTTGTCAAATTTGAGCATGAAGGAAAACAAGGAGTAAAAAAAATAATAATCGAATAATAATCAATTGATCATGAATAAAATTATAACAGCGCTCGTTTTTATAATGAGCATTACTGCAAACCTAAGCGCGCAGGTAGGTATTGGAACCAGTTCTCCTGATGCGTCAGCAGCCTTGGATATAACCTCAAGTGATAAAGGATTGTTAATGCCTAGAATGACCACTACTCAGAGAACTGCGATCACATCACCCGCAAATAGCTTAATGGTATTTGACACAGATACGAATTCTTATTGGTCATATATAGAAGGCGCATGGCTTGAAGACAAACCTGGTGCAGGTAAGTTTATTGAAGGTGGAGCAGCAGACATAGCTTATTATGAAGGAAGAGTGGGGATTGGAATAGAAACTTTCAGCCAAGTTCATAAATTATTTGTTGATGGTGTAAAAGATACGGATGGAACAAATACAGCAGCTAGAATTAACGCTACTTATGAAGGGACGGGAACAAGCACAGCAACCTATGCCTTTGGTGCAGTAGCAACAAATTCCAGCAGTTCGACTGTTGATAGGGCTGTAGGTACGCAAGGAATTGTTCAGAACCCTAATTCTGCAGGAACCATGAATATCGCAGTAGGAACATGGCCACAGGTTAGTAGTTCGGGAACTGTTGGATATGCGGCAGGCTTAATAGCTACAGTTGATAATAATGCTGGGTCTATGACTACAATCAGAGGTCAGGTTGTTACAGTTATAAATGAAGCAGGAGCGAGTATGGGTCAACCATCTCTGGCATCGTTTTATTTTACAAATGAAGGGACCATTACAGGAGATGGATATGGTTTATTTATTGGAGGCGAAGGTGCTGGATCAGTTGGAGGAAATTCATATGGATTAT
>RCND010000121.1_pt1 | contig 43071 bp, 44 predicted proteins | sample 2041351 | NCBI WGS metagenome assembly RCND01 (sample SAMN09708230, study PRJNA481090) | Marine sediment metagenome, whole genome shotgun sequencing project. | biome: marine sediment; feature: ocean; material: sediment; isolation source: Sewage treatment plant 12B marine sediment (STP12B) ... | reverse complement strand
GTTTTTAAAATTGACCAATTCGCCTTTAAATAACCCCCATCTTTTGTGCCGTCAGAAAAACCAAGCATCATCGTCTGTTGGTCTTTTCTCAGCTCTAAGTGTTTTCGGTATTCTGGCAAATCGAATAAAAACTGCATAATTGCCTCGGCATTATCCATGCCTTTCATGGTTTCGAAAAGTGGAACTATATCGAAAGTAATTTCATCGTCATTCCATCCACACCATCTGAACAATCCATAAACATAAAGCACAGAGAAAATATCTTCAGAATTACTGATGATATATCTATTACATCCCTCCTCACCATTCTTTGCCTGTATTTCCTTTAATTGGGAAATATTCAGAATCGTATCTTTTACAATATCATCATAATCGTCAGCATCTAATTTTAGTTTTTTCTGAACAAGTAATTTTACCAATTGCGATTCACTTAACTCAGCTAGACTTTCTTTAATAAAGCCGTTTTTCTTTAGGATTGTTTCAACAATCAAAACATGCTTACTATGGTCCTGTCTAATATCAAGTGTTGCAAAGTGCGTTTTGAAAATCTTTACTTTATCAATAAAATGATCCAATTCGTGTAGATAAAGTCCGTGATAATCATCTATCAACAAATTCCGTATCGCCATTAATGGGTCAATGATATCTTGGTAACCTATATTTTTATTTGGATTGAACATCGCCGCATAAAGTTCAATTCTCAGCGATTTTATATGAACCTGCAGCTTTTTGAACGTTAGCTTTTGTTGCAAAAATTTAAGGTCGTTATAATAACATTTCATTAGGTTGACTCTAAGTTCATCCGCGACGTTTTTGGTGATTTCGGCAGTCACAAATGGATTCCCATCCCTATCACCACCAGGCCAAAATCCCAGCTTCATGATGCTATGGTTCTCAAATTCCTCATCGTCAATATTCTCTTTTATGTAGGCATATAAATCGCCCATGGCATCATAATAGACATTCCTAAGGATGTAAATGATGTTCTTTGCCTCATCTAAAGGACTGGGTTTTTGACTATTGATCAATGAAGTGAGCCCGAGTTGTTGCAGGGTAATATCTATATCATCTATCTTATTGTCTAAAATAAGTGACCTTAAATCGTTCATTATATCCAATACAGCCGGGGTATAGAATTGGGTAGGATGTGCAGTTAATACAATTCTAGCACTAAAGGATGATAACTTTTCGGCCACTTTATCCCAACTTTTGGTTTTGTTAACTAGTTGAAAATAATCCTTTATAGATAGTGTTTCGCTATGTTCTTGTAGTTTCGGGAATGCTGCATCTTCAACACTATCATACAAAACCACTTGCCTTTCCACATATTGAATTATGCGAAACATAAAATCTATTCGATCCTTTTCTAATTCAATATTCACATAGTTCTGGAAGAAAGATTCCAAAATATCCTGAGGATTCAAGCCTGCCTTAAGGCCTTTTGAAGATTGATGCAATAAAAGTGGAACCACCATACCAACATTCTCAATATTCCTATAAGGCAAATTTAGAAACAGGCTGTTGTAGACGTTAAACTTATTTTGGACCGATTTTTTAAATTCTTCTAATCTTTCTGTTTTATGCATAGACTTTGTCAAATGTATACCCCAATAATGGTGCACACGGATTTACTTACCCAATTGAACTGGCAAATATCGGTATATTCGACGAACCAATATTTGTAAATTATATCAATTAACAAATTACAGTACAGTCGCTACAAAACCAACAGAAATTGGATTTATAAATTGGTCAACAAAACACAAAATGAATTTAGAAAAAGGGAGCGTATTGTAGCACTCTAAAATCCAACGTATTGAAAGAAGGATTTTCCGCTTTCATTTGTTTATAAGAAGAAAGACTCCCAACCGCCCTATTGGCAGCACCTGATGGCGCAGTGAGCGAAACTGTTTTAATGATTCTTTGTGGGTTTTTTTCAGAAGGAAGAATAAATTGATGTATTCTTGGAACTTGATCACTAATTACTTCCAATTTAATTTGATTTTGTTTAAGGTGCTGGCGAAAAAAGTATTCAGGCCCATTTTTGCTATTTCCGCCAGTGAACAATAAAGTTTCAACATTTGGGTATTCTTGCAAATGGAAAATTAGGTTTCTCAGTTTTATGTTCTGCATCCCAATGTCTGATGCATCAATCTTAGAACGTTCTGCACTTTGCACGATATCACAAATACCGATCTTGCGCTCTATTAAGAATTGCTTTCTTTGCTCAATGGCTTCTGTAGTAGTTTCGAACTTCAAGTTTAATCCAAAACTTTTATCCAGTATTGGCCACAATTGACCATCTTTACTTCCATAGCAAAAATTCACATCCCCTTCTTTTAATTCCCCAGTGGTAAATCTTGGCGGCGGCAACGTCCCCACAATCAACTTTGTAGCTTCGTTAAAAAGAAAAGGTTCGTATGGGTGCTTATGAAAAAACAAAAAGAATGCTATGAGATTAATTAATTTAGGAAATGGAATTTCCAAAAGCCAAATATACTGTTTTACGAAATCTAAAACTTATCTAGACAAATTCTAACTAATTCAGTAATTTTAAGAAAATCAAATAATTCAATTATGGGAAAAGGTGACATTAAAACTAGAAGAGGTAAAATTACAAATAAATCATATGGAGTTAGAAGACCTAAAAAAGCAGCAAAAATCGAAGTGAAACCAAAGAAAAAAGCAGAAAAAAAAGTAACAAAAAAGGTTGCGAAAAAAGTTGCGAAAAAGGCTAAATAAATTAGTCAATTACAAATTTCAAGGTCACATTACTGTCGACATCCAACCCTATTTCATAGGTGTAAAATCCTAAAGGCAATAGGGTTTCACCAACAAAATCAATAGGTTGTAAGACATAGGTTTCATCTGCTGAAATAATATTGATATAGGCATAGCTATAAGCGCTTTCATAGACTAAATATTCTGAATATGAACCAGCAACAATATTGGTATGAATCATTTCATCCCCACCTACTTGAATGGCATCATAGTTCATTGAGCTAACATTTTTTACCCGAATCTGAATTCCATTTAATTCATCATTCTGATCCGTACAACTACTGTTGATTAAAAAAACACTTATTGCCAATATTAAAAACTGCTTCATATCACATTGCTTTAATTAGATGTGGTATGAGTAGAACGAAATCCTTGAAGAAATATTCTAACTAATGTTATTTTCCGTTATCCCCCTTTTAACATACTAAACCCACTATTAAAAGGTTATTGTATAGGAAAGAAAATTAAACCTGTATGGTAAAGAACGTCCGAAATACCTTTTTGACAGTGATGTTAATATCCCAATCAATACTATTTATATCGTGTACTAACGATGATAATTCTCCTCCTGATGACGGCTTTCCAAAACCCATTACTTTTGAAAATCCAAGACAGGTAACTGTTCAAGGGTATTCAGGCGATGAAATGGAACCCTTTATTTCAAGGGATGGTAACATCTTATTTTTTAATAATTTTAATGGGGATATGCTTCCCAACGGAGGGGAAAACGACACCGATATTCACTATGCCGCTCGTGTTGATGATATTACTTTTCAGTATAAGGGAAAGGTTAACGGCGCAAGTACCAATGAAATCTCCAATAATAATGAGATCGAAGGTGTTCCGAGTTTGGATAAAAAAGGAAAAATCTATTTTATAAGAACTTTGGATTATTTGAATGCTCAAAGTCCTGATTATTTATCCAGCATTTTTATGGGAGATTACACTCAAGGAGCCATCACCAATTTAAAGAGCCTACCAAACCTAAAGATGGACCGCCCGATGGGGGAATCCCCTGTTGTGGGCGAACTGAATTTTGATGCCGAAATACACTATGACGCCAAGCTACTCTATTTTGTTGAAGGAATTTTTTCAGGAAATCCGCTACCCGACAAAGCTGACATAGGAATCGCAAATGAAAATAACGGTTTATTTGAAGTCGACCCTGACTCCAGAATCCTATTTGCCGAAGTGAATACCGATGCCTTGGAATATGCGCCATCTATTTCAACCGATAATCTAGAGCTCTACTTTACACGGGGTATCGGTTCCTTGCAGACTGGTTTTGATTTCGGAATTTATGTCGCGGAACGCAGTTCCGAATCTGATCCTTGGGGCAATGTGAAACGAATAGAAAACATTACCGGTGAGTTCTTGGAGGCCCCTTCAATTTCTTTTGATGGAAGGTTATTGTACTACCACCAAAAAATCGAGGATGAATTTAAGATTTTCGTAGCGCAAAGAAAATAATCAGAGCTGTTTCTTTACCTCACAAAAACGGGTTGATTTTCCTTAAGCGTATGTTCTTTACTAAAGATGTAACCATCCAAGTTAAAACCTTGTATATCTTCCAAGGTTTTCGCATTGGTGTCCAAAATATATCTCACCATTGAACCACGAGCTTTTTTGGCAAAAAAGCTAATGACCTTTAACTTATCATTCTTCCAATCTTTGAATATGGGCGTGATAACAGGAACCTTAAGGTTCTTTTCATCAATAGCCCCGAAATATTCATTACTTGCCAAATTAATAAACAATTCTCCTTGCTCAAGTTCTGAATTCAGATGGTCGGTCAATTGCTTTTTCCAAAATTCGTATAGGTTTTTCTTTCTACCCATCTTTAATTGAGTGCCCATTTCAAGGCGATAGGGTTGAACTAAATCCAACGGCTTCAAAACACCATACAAACCGGATAATATTCGCAAAGTATCTTGCAGGTCATCTAATTTATTTTCCGGGATGGTATATGCATCTAATCCTTGATAAACCTCACCGTTAAAAGCATAGATAGCTGGTCTGGAATTAGTTGAATCAAAAGGAATCGAAAATTTTTGGTTGCGTTCCCAATTGAGTTCCGCCAAATTATTTGAAATCCCCATTAATTTTGACAATGTTCTTGGTCTCTTTTTCGCCAAAACCTTATTCAACCTTGCAGCCTGCTCCAAAAAATGAGGTTGGGAGTGAATTTCTGTTGGCAATTCACTTTCAAAATCCAGCGATTTTGCTGGAGAGATTACAATTTTCATATCAATCTATTTAAAGCTTAAAAATAGAAAGGATTATCAGACATTCCTATCCCATTTAAAAGTAGTTTTTAATAGAAGTATAGCTATAATTTATGCTTACTTACTATGCCTTGTATAGTCCTGCCATTTTGCGATACAATTGGCCATATCCTCAGGTATTTCTGAATCAAAACGCATGTACTCTCCTGTAAAAGGATGAATAAATCCTAAAGTTTTAGCATGTAACGCCTGCCTTGGAAGAATTTTAAACGCATTATCAACAAACTGTTTGTATTTGGTAAATGTTGTGCCTTTCAACACTCTATCACCTCCATAGCGTTCATCATTAAAAAGCGTATGGCCAATGTATTTCATATGAGCGCGAATCTGATGTGTTCTACCTGTCTCCAATTTACATGAAACCAAGGTTACATAACCCAATCTTTCCAAAACCTTAAAATGGGTTACCGCTTCTTTACCTTGATCACCCTCCGGAAAAACCTGCATTTGCAATCGGTTTTTAGGATTTCTGGCAATATGCCCTTCAACAGTTCCACTATCATCTTCAACATTTCCCCAGACCAAGGCAATATATTCCCTTTCGGAGGTTTTATCAAAAAATTGTTTTGCCAAATGTGTCATTGCAGCTTCCGTCTTGGCAACTACCAAAAGTCCAGAGGTATCCTTGTCAATGCGATGTACCAAGCCCGGGCGTTCATTACTGTTTGCCGGTAAATCCTTGATGTGAAATAAAAGCGCATTTATTAAAGTTCCAGAATAATTCCCATGACCAGGATGCACTACCATCCCAGCAGGTTTGTTAACTACAAGCAATGCATCATCCTCATAAACAATATCTAACGGAATATCTTCAGGTATAAGCAAAAGTTCATGAGGCGGATGTTCAAAAAGAACTTTTACCTCATCCCCAGCTTTTACTTTGTAATTCTGTTTTACAATCTTATCATTGACCCAAATATGGCCGTCTTTTGCCGACTGTTGAATTTTATTACGCGTGGCATTTTCAATAAAGTTCATTAAGAACTTATCTACCCTTAGGGGCTCTTGGCCCTTTGAAGCCAAAAACTTATGGTGTTCAAAAAGATCATCTTCGTTGGATTCCTGATGCATTATTGGTCCCATAGTTTAATCTGAATCGGCCTTTATTCGAGCGCGATCGGGAATCGTTCCATTACCACAGACCAGTTCTATTTTAGAAGTTTTAGGTAATTTTTGCCCAGGGTTTATAATCTTGCCCTTATATTTTATATAGTAGACCATGTCTTTACCAAGTTCATCTATATGGGATACACGCTGCACATCCAAACCTACAGCTTTAAGCATAGATGAGGCGTTACGTTGGGTAACCTGAATTATATTAGGGACCGTAACTTTTTTATACCCTGAAGGATTCACGGTAAAGTATATTTTTCTGTCTTCCTTGACTTTACTACCAGCCTTAGGGTCCTGTTCAATAATTGAAAATCTTGGATAATCAGGATTATAATTTGCTGAATCTAATACTTCGTAACGCAAACCAGCGTCCTCAACAGCCGTTCGCATGTCCATAACAGACATTTTTGCGAAATCAGGCACTTCAACAAATTCTCCGTGCTTGGTAGAACTGTTCAACCATCGTAAAGCTAACAATACCAATATTACTGTTGCCACTAGAGCCAGGCCCAATTGTATTAAAAAAGACCTACTTCTTAAAAAGTTAAAAAAATTTCCCATTGCTTAGAATTAACGCCACAAATATAGGAAATGAGCCAAAACAATAGGTTGCAAGGTTCCTAAATGTTGGTTAAAGAAATTAGGAATATATCGAAGAGACCTATTATTGATTGAAAAAATCGAAATTAACAGATGAAACCGACTGCTTTTTTCTTTACTTTGGACTACGAAAATCCTTTAAAATATCAATTTTCAAGATTTGAATATGAAGATTAAAGTGGCTGTTATTATGGGCGGATACTCTAGTGAGTACAAGATTTCACTAAAAAGTGGGAGCGTTGTACATGAGTATTTGAACAAAGAAAAATTTGAGAGTTATAGAATTCATATTTTAAAGGATAAATGGGTCTATATTGATGATAAAGAAAAAGAACATGCCATAAATAAGCATGACTTCTCGGTAAAAATTGACGGACTAACTATTGTTTTTGATTGCGTATTCAATGCCATACATGGCACACCAGGTGAAGATGGTTTATTGCTGGCTTATTTTGAATTATTAGGTATTCCGCATACCTCTTGCAACTATTATCAGGCCGCATTGACCTTTAACAAGCGTGACTTGCTAAGCGTTTTGAAGCCTTACGGAATAAAATCTGCGCCTTCTTTTTATCTGAATTTAGGGGATGAAATAAATGAAGAGGCCATTGTTGAAAAGGTAGGACTTCCTTGTTTTGTTAAAGCCAACAAAGCGGGGAGCAGTTTTGGCATATCCAAAGTATATAAAAAAGAGGAGTTAAAATCTGCCATTGAAATTGCGTATAGAGAAGATGACGAAATCATCATAGAAGGGTTTTTAGACGGAACAGAAGTTTCTGTGGGCGTTATTAAATATAAGGGAGAAACCAAAGTCTTACCTATTACAGAAATCGTTACAGAAAACGATTTTTTTGATTATGAGGCGAAATACGAAGGCAAATCCCAAGAGATAACGCCTGCAAGAATAACATCTCAACAAAAGAAAAAAGTAAGCGAAATCGCAAAACGTGCTTACGATATTCTAAAAATGGAAGGTTTTTCCCGTAGTGAATTCATTTTTGTTGAAGATGAACCTTTCATGCTTGAAATGAACACTACTCCTGGTTTAACGACTGAAAGTATATTGCCTGAGCAAGCTAGTGCTGCTGGTATTTCACTTTCGGAGTTGTTTGAAAATGCCATAGTGGAAGTTTTATCCAAAAACCACTAACTTTATCCCATGAGACGCGCTATATTTCCTGGATCCTTTGACCCGCTTACTTTGGGCCATCATGATATTATCATGAGGGGCATCACGCTATTCGATGAACTTATTATTGCTGTCGGCATAAATGCCGATAAAAAATATATGTTCACACTTGAAGAGCGATTGGATTTCATAACTCGAGCGTTTAACAATGAACCCAAAATAAAGGTCTTGACCTATCAGGGTTTAACCGTTGATTTTTGCGCAAAAGTTGGTGCGGATTTTATTCTCAGAGGTTTAAGAAATCCAGCTGATTTTGAGTTCGAAAAAGCAATTGCCCATACCAACAGAAAGCTTTCAGAAATTGAAACTGTTTTTCTTTTAACATCATCTGGCAAATCCTTTATAAGTTCTTCCATAGTACGGGATGTTATTAGGAACGGTGGTGATTATTCAGGTTTGGTTCCTGATACGGTAAGGACCAAATAAACTAATTAACTTATACTTTCCACCAAGTTAAATCTCTCTCAAAACGAATTCAATTATTTATTAATAGTAAGTTTTTTCTTTCTATAATCCTTTATATTTTTCGTCTTCATACTCAATAAATAGGCTATCACAACGTGTAAGGCCTTATTCACAACAAAGCTTTATTAATATTATAAAATACTTCTACTTTAGTAAGAAATAACTGTATAATGTTAAAAAGAAGTCAAATAGATCCTAACAATTATTTAATAAAACAGTTGCCAAAAGCGACTGCTTTTTTAAATAAAAAATTAGAGGTTGTCTACGCCTCTGACCTTTGGATCAAAGATTTTGAGTTCACCAATGGGAAAGTAATTGGGGAAAAAATCAGTGCCCTTATAAAACATATAAGTAAAGATTTACAAAAGGACTTTAAAGATTGCCTAAAAGGAAATGTTGGTAGTGGGATCAAGGAATGTTATAAGGAAAAAGATAATCCTAAAACATGCACCGAATGGACAAATATTCCTTGGTATGACGAAAAGGAGAATATAATTGGGGTTATTGTTCAAACCGAGTGCATTACGGAAAAATTAAATAATAAATCAAATATAGAAAGACTTCAGCTTCTCTTACAAGAAAAATCTACGAATGCTAATATAGGGAGCTGGCAGTATGATGCAGAGTTAAATTCTTTATGGTGGTGTCATAAGACCCGACAAATTCATGAAGTAGATGCCAATTTTATCCCCAAAATAGAAACGTGCTTTGATTTTTATAAAGAAGGCCATAGTAAGAATACGATTTCTATGGCATTTTTTGAAGCCTCAGAAAAAGGATTGCCTTGGAAAGAAAAATTACAGATAGTTACAGAAAAAGGCAATGAAAAATGGATTATGACTACAGGCAAACCTATTTATAAAGATGATAAATTTATGGGTCTTGTAGGTACTTTTCAAGACATAAACGAACAGGTAATCACGAATAAAAAGACAAAGGAAAATGAACTACTCCTGAGAACTCTTATTGATAATCTTCCCGTTAACATATATGTCAAAGACATGAATTTGCGAAAAATTTTAGTCAACAAAGCAGAATGTGAATACAATGGGGTAGATAGTCCGGAAGAGCTTTTGGGAAAAACAGATTTTGATTTTTTATCTAAAAAATCAGCCAAATTAGCTACTTATGAAGAATATGAAGTGATAAATACACTTAAGCCAATATTGAGTAGAGAGGGTATATGTACATCAAAAGATGGTACAGAAACCAATTTTTTGTCTTCAAAAATACCTCTGATAAATGAAGATAATGAAGTAGGTGGAATTATCGGAATGTCCTTGGATATTACCGAAAAAAGAAATGCCGAAAAAAAACTCGAAGAAAAAGATAGGTATTTCAGAAGTATTTTTAATTCTTCTTATCAGTTTACGGGTATACTCGATATTGACGGAACCCTTATTGAAATTAACGACACCGCACTAGATTTTGCAAATTTGAAAGTTGAAGATATTGTTGGTAAAAAATTCTGGGATGCTTATTGGTGGCCGGTACCAGATTTTGTGAAAGACGGGCTAAAACAGATGGTAAAAGCCGCCGCCAAAGGTAAATTCATGCGTAGTGAGATCAAGGTTTTAGACCAAAACAAAAATCAAGTTCCTGTCGATTTTACTCTAAAACCCATTTACAATGATAACAATAAGGTTGTTTCGCTCCTTGCTGAAGGTAGAATGATTACTGAAATGGTTGCGGCAAGGGAAAAACTAAAAGAGAGTGAATTAAAATTCAGGACATTATACGAAATGTCCCCAGTTAGCTTTATTCTGTATGATTTTGAAACTGGTAAAATTTTAGATTTCAATCCTTCTTTTGAAAGCATCTCAGGATACGATAAAAAAAGTATTGAAAAAATTAATTTTTGGGATTTTCTTCATAACAAAAATCAACAATACAGAGAGCAGGTCAAAAACGAACTCGAAAACAAAGGAATTTTTGGGCCGTTCGAGGAAAAATTAATCAATAAAGATGGTATAGAATATTCAGTAATAATTAATAAGTCATTGATTGTAAATAAAAATGGCGAAAAATTTGTCTGGACAATAATTCAAGATATTTCTGAATCTGAGAAGAAAGAACGACAAATACGTGAAGAACGAAAATTATTAAAAACGCTAATAGACAATCTACCACTGAACGTTTATATTAAAGATACTCAATCAATAAAAATTCTGGTCAATCAAGCAGAATGTGATTACTTAGGTGTAGACAGTGCAGAAGAACTTTTAGGTAAAAGTGATTTTGATTTGTATGATAAGGAAGTGGCTCAAATATCACGTGATGAGGATTTAAAGGTAATGAACACCATGGAACCCATTCTTAGTAGAGAAACCACGAACATAAAAAAAGACGGTACCATAACTACCTTTTTAACCTCGAAGATTCCGTTGAAAGCGGCAAATGGCAAAATCACAGGGCTTGTTGGGATTAGTCTCGATATTTCCGATATCAAAAAGAAGGAGGAAGAACTTAAAAATTTGATCGATGTTACTTCGCTCCAAAACAAAAAGCTTGTGAACTTTGCACATATTGTATCACACAATCTTCGCTCCCACACGGCTAATTTCTCTATGCTACTGGAGTTTCTGGTCAGTGAAAAAGATGAAGAAGAAAAGCAAAATCTTGTAAATATGTTGGTTAAGGCATCTGATCATTTATTAGAGACATTGAATAATTTAAATGAAGTTGTTGTCATTAATACCAATATCAATCGAAAGAAAAAAAATATCTTCCTGAACAAAGAAATCAAATCTGTAGAAAAAAACCTTAGTGTTTTATTTAAAAACAAAAACGCGAAAATTATAAACACTATCGAAGACGATGTAAAAATCAATGCCATACCGGCCTATCTAGATAGTATTCTAATGAATCTTTTCACGAACGCAATCATGTACAAATCGCCCGATAGAAACCCAATCATTACATTAAGCAGCTCTCGTGAAAATGGCTACACAATACTGAGTATTAATGATAATGGCCTTGGAATAGATTTAAAAAAACATGGAGACAAACTATTTGGAATGTACAAAACCTTTCATGACAATGCAGATTCAAAAGGGATAGGTCTATTCCTTTCTAAGAACCAAATGGAGGCTATGGGCGGTAAAATAATAACAGCTAGTGAAGTAGGTAAGGGAACCACATTTAATTTACATTTTAATGAAGATAATTAATTCAATATTCATAATAGACGACGATCCTATTACAGTTTTTGGAATTCGAAAAATGCTGAGTACCACGGTTGAATTCAAAACCATTAGCACGTATGGCAATGGTAAATTAGCTATTGATGGCATTAAAAAAGGTATAAACGATAATAAGTCAGTACCCGAAGTAATTTTTTTGGATATTAATATGCCCATTATGGATGGATGGCAGTTTTTGGAAGAATTTATAGTATTGCCAATTGAAGACAAGGTCCGTATTAATATCGTAACTTCTTCAATTGATCCAGCTGATTATGAAAATTATGAGTATTATAGTGATAAATCGCATCACGTGATAACCTTTAACACAAAACCAATTAAGAGCTCCGAAATAGCTGCTATTACAATTCCAGCTGAATAATTTTTGGGCAATCCTCAATCCTCAATCCTCAATCCTCATAGCTTAATAAAGGCTATTCCCCGAACAAGGACTTTATATTTGTATACGAATTTGCAAGGGCCTTTTTAATTTTTTTTGGACCTTTCCACTTCACTTTTTCAATACCCTCGCTTTCTTGGCCCCTTAATTTGCCATTGTAAGAAGTTTTCATTGCAAACCAATGTACTTCTTTTAGCTTGTACTTTCCATTACTCTTAAAAATGTGGTACGTAGTTTTGAGAAAATTCTCAATTTTGAGTTTTTTTACCCCAGTTTCCTCCTCCACTTCGCGAATTGCGCATTCTTCAATGGTTTCGCCTTTATCTAATTTACCCTTGGGCAAATCCCATTTATCATTTCTATAAATAAAAAGAACTTTTCCTTCACTGTTAGTAACTACACCTCCTGCAGCGATTTCTATAGGAATTGTTTTGCAGAATTTTTTTAGTATTTCTTCATGGTTAGGGTGATAAATATAAGCTTCATTCAGCCTTTTTTTGGATAATGCATCTATTGCTTCTTGCACCGCATCACTATTTAATAAGAAGTACTTACTGTTTGTAATTTCAGATAATTTATTTGTTAAAATCAGAGGTAGTTCTTTTACAAAAACTTTATACATTTGCGTAATGGTTTTAGATAAAAACACCGCAAAAAAAATTGCAGAGCTTCTACTGCAAATTAATGCAATTAAGTTGAAACCGGAAAATCCTTTTACATGGGCTTCCGGATGGAAATCTCCAATATATTGTGATAACCGAATTATATTGTCATATCCGGTCATTCGAAATTTTGCCAGAGAAGAAATGGCCAAACAGGTTGAAACACTTTATGGCAAGCCAGATGTGATTGCCGGAGTAGCTACTGGCGCCATTGGATTGGGAGCATTGGTTGCAGATTATATGGGACTACCATTCATTTATGTACGCCCAGAACCAAAATCGCATGGTAGACAAAATCAGATTGAAGGTTTTTTAGAGCCGAACCAATCTGTTGTGGTTATAGAGGATTTGATCAGCACGGGCAAAAGCAGCCTTAATGCGGTTGATGCACTCGAAACCGCCGGAGCCAACGTCAAAGGTATGCTTGCCATATTCACTTATGGTTTTGATGTGGCAACTACAAATTTTAATAAAAAAGAAATTGAATTGCACACCCTTTCAGATTATGAACATTTGATTGAACAAGCATCAGAAACGGGTTATATAAAAGAAGAACAAATGAATACATTGATGGAATGGCGTAAAAACCCATCGCAATGGCAACAATAATATAATAACTATGCATATTGAAGCCCCTAAAAATACAATCGATAAGAGTGCTAAAGAGGTTTTTGATTTTTTAACAGATCTTCAGAATTTTGAAAAATTAATGCCAGAAAACATTGATAAGTTCGAAGTAATTAATGAAGATAGATTTCTGTTTGCTTTAAAAGGAATGCCAGAAATCGTATTGCAACGCAAAGAACAGAATCCTAATGATAAAATAGTATTGGGTGCCGCAAGCGATAAATTACCGTTTACATTAACTGCTGATATTTTGTCGGTAAGTAAAGATGAATGTGAAGTGACCTTGAGTTTCAATGGTGAATTCAATGCAATGATGGCAATGATGATCAAATCACCTATCACAAACTTCATGGGCACACTTTCAGAAAAATTGGCTATTATTTAATCAGTATAACAAGCTTATTGCCTTCAAATCAAATTCCTTTTTTATATCATCTTCAATGGTAACCACCAGTCGGCCTTCATTTGAAACCCCTTGAATAAAACCCATAAACAGGTTACCATCATTATCTTTGAATGTTGAAGGTTTATCTTTCCTAAATAGCACATTTTCATATTTTTTTTGCATTTCAACAGCCCCTTTTTCATCTAAATCCAAAAAAGTATGTTTCAGAACAGATTGAAATTCCGTAAGCAATTGATCCAAATTGAACGTCTTACCTGTAAGTAATTTTAACGAAGAAACTTTTGGTAGGTTATTGAATGTAATTTGATTTACATTTAAACCTATGCCAATCACTGAGGCAACCATACGATTTCCTGAAAGTATATTTTCAATTAAAATTCCACAAATCTTGAAATTACCTGACAGAATGTCGTTAGGCCATTTTACCTTTAAATCAGGTAAATGTAGTTTATTTAATAGGGTATAAACCGCCAATGAAACACAAATATTCAACATGAAAGGATTGATTACTTTTTCGGAATCAATTTTTCTTAAAATGCTAAATGTCAGATTTTTATAGGGCTTTGACTCCCATCTAGTGCCCATCTGACCTCTTCCCGAGGTTTGTTTTTCGGCCACGACTACAGTATAATCTTCCAATGATTTAATATTCATTAAATCCTTTAAGTACAAATTTGTGGAGTCCGTGGCATTAAGTTTGATTATCTGCATGTGTTGCCCAAAGTAAGAATGTAGAATCTAATGTTAAAAACTAGGGTTAAAAGAACAAAAAAATAATAACTTTGTACAAACTAAAATTATTGAATGCAAAAAAGGAAAGCTAGTGCAGATGAGTTAATTGCATTAATTTTACAAGGAATAGAAGAAGTAAAAGGGCACGACATAAATATACTGGACCTAAGAGAAATTGAAAATACCGTATGTGACTATTTTATTATTTGTAATGGTACTTCAAACACACATGTAAATGCAATCGTAGGTTCTATCCAGAAAACAGTTAGCAAAGCTATTAAAGACAAACCATGGCATGTAGAAGGTGAAGACAATGCCGAATGGGTGTTAATGGATTATGTTAATGTTGTAGTGCATGTTTTCCAAAAACAAATTAGAGAATACTACGATATAGAAGGACTTTGGGGTGATGCCAAGTTCACAATAATAGAAAGTAGTATTAATCAGTAAAAAAAAAGAATGGCTAAAGATAATAATACAACACCCAAAAAACCAAAGTTCAGTTCATGGTGGATCTATGGACTAATTGCGGTTTTATTGATAGGTTTTAATATTTTAGGCGGAAGTAATTTTGCCAATACTAAAAAATCAACTACTTCCGAATTACAGGAGTATTTAAGAAATGGTGATATCGAAAAAATATTGATAATTACCAATACCAATCAAGCCAAAGTTTTTTTGTCGGAGGAAGCATTGCAGAAAGAAGTTCATAAAGAAGTTTCGGAAAAGCCATTTTTACCCTCTTCTGGAACCGTTCCCCAATATATTTTGGATTATGGGGATCTTCAGATTTTTCAGAATGAAATTACTGAAATCAAGAAGGCAGAAAACCTGGATACAATAGTTGAATTTGATAAAGAATCCAATATTGTTGCTGATATATTTATTTCAATCATACCTTTTGTTCTGATCATTGGTATTTGGATCTATTTAATGCGTCGGATGTCCAGTGGCGGTGGCGGTGGTGCCGGTGGCCAAATATTCAATATTGGCAAATCTAAAGCCAAATTGTTTGATGAAAAGACAGATACCCTAACTTCTTTCAAAGATGTTGCTGGTCTTGAAGGAGCAAAAGAAGAGGTAGAAGAAATCGTTGAATTCTTAAGACACCCAGACAAATATACTTCCCTTGGAGGTAAAATTCCTAAAGGCGCTTTATTGGTAGGTCCTCCTGGAACAGGAAAAACCTTATTGGCAAAAGCGGTTGCCGGTGAAGCTAAGGTTCCTTTTTTCTCATTATCAGGTTCTGATTTTGTTGAGATGTTCGTTGGTGTTGGGGCTTCCAGGGTCCGAGACCTATTTAAACAAGCAAAAGACAAATCCCCAGCTATAATATTCATAGATGAGATAGATGCTATTGGTAGAGCCAGAGGTAAAAACAATTTTACGGGATCTAACGATGAGCGCGAGAATACATTAAACCAGTTATTGACCGAAATGGATGGTTTTGGCACTAACACCAATGTTATTGTTCTTGCCGCTACTAACCGTGCAGATATATTGGATAAGGCACTCATGCGCGCAGGTAGGTTTGATAGGCAAATTTATGTAGACCTACCAGACATTCGTGAACGTAAGGAAATTTTTGAGGTTCATCTTAGACCAATTAAAACCGCAGAGACGCTCGATTTGGATTTCTTGGCTAGACAAACCCCAGGATTTTCGGGTGCAGATATCGCCAATGTCTGTAATGAAGCTGCTTTGATAGCCGCACGACAAGAGAAAAAGGCGGTTGGCAAACAAGATTTCCTGGATGCCGTGGATAGAATTGTTGGTGGTCTAGAGAAAAAGAACAAAATCATCACCGTAGGTGAGAAAAAGACTATTGCTTACCATGAGGCAGGTCATGCCACAGTAAGTTGGATGTTAGAGCATGCTGCACCTTTGGTAAAAGTTACCATCGTTCCTCGAGGACAGTCTTTAGGTGCTGCTTGGTACTTACCTGAAGAGCGACTTATTGTTCGTCCCGTACAAATGTTAGACGAAATGTGTGCTGCCTTAGGCGGTAGAGCCGCAGAAAAAGTAATTTTCAACCAAATATCTACGGGAGCACTTAGTGATCTTGAAAAAGTAACAAAACAAGCCAGGGCAATGGTTACCGTATATGGCTTGAATGATGAAATTGGCAACCTTACTTATTATGATTCTTCGAGTCAAAATGAATATGGTTTTACAAAACCATATAGCGAGGAAACTGCAAGAAAAATTGATAACGAAATTTCAAAAATTATAGAAGAACAGTACAAGAGGGCTATTGATGTTTTGGATAAAAACAAAGATAAGCTCATAACACTTGCTGAACGATTACTCGAAAAAGAAGTGATATTCAAGGAAGATCTAGAAAAGATTTTTGGCAAAAGACCATTCGATAAAGTATTTGATGGCAAAGGTCAAGAAGTAACGAAAGATAAGGTTATTATTGAGGCAGAACCTCCAATGAACAAGGAGGAAGAAAAAGAAAATAAATAGTTGCATTTTACGTTCTTCTTACATATTAGAGAACGCAATAAGAAGTTTTAATTAAGTTAATGGGGTTTATTGACAAACTTTTTGGTGGTGGCAAGAAAAAGGTTTCCAGAGAAACAGCAGAAACCCGTGGGGTTCATATGCCTGACCTAAATATTCCTGTTGATGAAAAATTCACCATTCACTTTAAAAATAACGGTGGCAAGTTTATATATTGTGACTCTTTTCAAGAAATCTCGGAAGCTCTCCAAAACATTGTAGTGGAAAATAGTTGGGAAAAACATCCCTTTTTTGCCATGAACCCAATGTTAGAAGATAGGTTTTCCCAAGAGAATATAAGCTTCACGCGCAAGACCAAAGAAAGTGAGGTTTTCTTTACTACGTGTGAGCACTTAATCGCCCAAAACGGTTCTATCTTAGTTTGCTCCAATCAATTAATGGAAAAGAAACTCAATGAGCTTCCAGACAATGTTATTGTTTTTGCAACCACAAGCCAATTAGTAGAATCTATTGGCGAGGGATTAAAGAAGATAAAGAAAAAATATGGGCATAGTATTCCTGCAAATATTACTACACTCAAACACTTTCAATCTACAAACGAAAATTCAAACGATTTTTTAACATACGGTAGTAGCTCCAAAAATCTTTACCTTTTACTTTTGGAGGATCTATAATATGAAAGAAGTTTTAAGAAGAGCACTTTCTGGGGCCGTTTACATTGTACTTTTGCTTTCAGCGATTTTCCTAAGTTCTGATGCTTTTGACTTTTTGATCATGACCTTCGGACTTGCTTGCCTTTATGAATATAAAAGACTAGTACACCTCAAAGGTTACCATATTTTTATTGCCTATCTGGCACTGTGGTGGGCATTTATATATTTGGTTCATGACAAGTGGTTGATAAATATTTTAATGTTCCTCACAATTTCAATGAACATTGCATTGCTATTTTTTCTATTTTCGAAAAAAGAAAAGCCATTCAGTTTTTTTCAAAAATTTATAGTTGGTCTATTTTATATTGGCGGAGGATGCATTTTTTTAACCATAATCCCATATAAGGACAATGATTTTGCAAAATTGCTGATTATGGGCATTTTTATATTGATTTGGGTGAATGATTCTTTTGCATACTTTGTTGGAAGTACTATAGGTCGAACCAAGTTATTCACGGCCGTATCTCCTAAAAAAACGATTGAAGGTACGATAGGTGGATTTGTATTTACTTTGGTTGCAGCATACTTCTTAGGTAAATACGAACCGATTATCACCCCCCTTCAATGGTTTATTTTAGCAGCTGTAATTGTAATATTTGGAACGTTGGGAGATTTAATAGAATCAAAATTCAAACGCTCTGCTGGAGTCAAGGATAGTGGTGCAATTATTCCCGGACATGGTGGTATGTTAGACCGTTTGGACAGTATGGTATTTGCAGCCCCGTTTGCTTATTTAACGCTTAATATTTTCGCTTATGTTTCATAGAGAGGGTCAAACCATTATACTGACCACCTTCTTTCTTGTTGTTACCATAGTTCTTACTACAGAATTTTTTGTAGTTAACGACTGGTTACGTTTGGGCCTGCAAATTGTTTCAGTCTTAATTTTGGTATTGATACTACAATTTTTCCGAAACCCTAAACGAGGGACGAATAATCTTTTTGATGAAATTTTAGCTCCTGTAGATGGTAAAGTAGTAGTGATTGAAGAAGTAATGGAAACCGAATATTTTAACGAAAAACGTATGCAGGTTTCCATATTCATGTCACCATTGAATGTGCATGTAACACGCTACCCTATAAGCGGAACAATTAAATATTCCAAATACCATCCTGGCAAGTACTTGGTAGCTTGGCACCCAAAATCAAGTACTGACAATGAACGTACTACGGTAGTGATAAATACACCCAAATTTGGTGAAATACTCTATCGACAGATTGCTGGTGCCCTTGCCAGACGAATCGTTAACTATGCAGAAGAAGGTGATAGTGTTCAACAGGGAGAAGATGCAGGTTTTATCAAATTTGGTTCTAGGGTTGACTTATTATTACCTTTGGATTGTGGTATTGCCGTAAAATTGAATCAGAAAGTAATTGGTGCTAAAACATGTATTGCAACCTTTGTCGATAAACATGAAGAAGGAGACCTTAAATAAAAACTTTGAACAAGCTGTTGATTTTTTAAACAGTTACAAGGACCCATTACCTGCTGACTTATTGTTAAAACTCTATGCATATTATAAGATTGCCAATAAGAATTATGACAATCCTGGCAGTAAAACCCCACTTATCAATGCCTTCAAGGCGAATGCATTGATACAAGCGCAGAATATTAGCCGAGAGGAGGCCATGAAAGCCTATATAGATTTAGTCAAAAAAGAGGTTAAAAAGTAGTTCTTCGAATTACTTTATTCATATAAATCTTTCAAGTCTGCTTCACAAAGTTCAGAAATGAAATTCCCTATTTTCCGGGTAACGTCTTTAAAGTAATTTTCTCCCTTTTCCTTAGTGGCTTGCATAGGGTCACCTACACCCGTATCTTCACTAATCTGGGACCATTTACGTTCTGCCCATACCCAACCTTCTGTGAATGATTTTATCTTAAAATTCTTGGATGCCCCAGTACCCCACTGTGTTTTTGAAAGAACTAATTCAGGTTTTAAATAGAGGATTAGGCTGGTTTCCATTTCATCGGCATGATCACCTTCTTTATCAAAATATTTCGTTTTATCCATTGATTGAAACCAATTGGAGAAACAAATGAACATTTCTGGGTATTTTAATCCTAATTCGCGAACCAACGGCTTAAAGTTATTTCCGCCATGACTATTGAATATCAGTAATTTTTTTATCCCATGCCGATTAAGCACCTCAGCTATATCCATTAATATTGCTAATTGGGTACTTGGATTCAAATTAATATCCAAATAAATATCTGATTGACCTGTATTTACACCAAAAGGAATTGTAGGTAATACAATAACCTTACTGCCTTTTTCCCAGGCCAATCTGGCAGATTCCGCGGCCAAGGCATCACTTTCATATACGTCAGTGGCATAAGGCAAATGGTAATTATGTGCTTCTGTCGCACCCCAAGGCAATACTGCCAAATCAAATTTGGAATTTTTTAGTGATTGCCAGTTTGTTTCCGCTAATATATATGGTCTAATCATATGCTACTATTTTAATCAAAAAGCTACTTTATTAACTGAAGGCCTATTCTCTATAAAGGTAAAATATACTGCAGCCATAATAGTAATTAGAAAGTAAAATACTACTAGAAGACTACCATATTTTAAATAAGAATCAATTCCGAACCAATCACCCGTTATAAAAATAAAGGCAATGCCCACAATTCCCCGAAATAGTTCAATCCAAACAGCATAGCTTGTCCTATCCATTAAAGTTGTATACCCATAAATACCAATAAAAATATAAGCACCAAAAAGTAATAACCCCTCAAAACCAATAGCTGTATAATTAAAAAACATAAAAAGCAATAAGAAGGTGGTTACCAATAATTGAAAGATCGCATATCCCTTTAAGGCATATGATGCCGGTGTTTTATAACGTTCAAAATGATACACATCCTCGATTATTGGAATCGGAAAATTCGCTTTTACATCAGCTGGGCGCCAACCAGTCGGCATAAACCAAATTCGAACTTTATCCCAAAAACTAGTAGTACGCCAGGCATCTTTTATCAAACGCCAGATATGTTGAAAATTAATAACAATAGGGTTCCAAGTTGAAGCCGGTTTTAAGACCCCATATTGCGGAGGAACATTATCCAATTCCTCTTGAAATGTGCCAAACCAATGGTCCCAAATACAAAGAATTTGCCCTAGATTCTTATCTATATACTCAGGATTTATGGCATGGTGAACTCGATGCTGTGAGGGCGTAATGACAATATATTCTAACCAACCCATTTTTCCAATATGTTGTGTATGATACCAAAATTGAGCAAACAAATGTATAGGTGCTAGGATGGCTATTACATTGCTCGGGACACCCATTAGGGCTGCAGGAACTAATAGTAACGGAAAATATCCCAATAGGTTGGAAATTGATTGGCGGAGGGCACAGGCTAAATTAAACTCTTCACTACTATGGTGTATAACATGCTGATTCCAGAAAAAATTTATTTTGTGACTTAATCTGTGATTCCAATAACCAGCAAAGTCAATGGCTAAAAAGGCAACTAACCAAACTATCCACGAAGACTTTATTTCTACTAAAGCCAAAAGCTCCAATAAATAAGGGTAAGTAACAATAATGACCCCTATGCCCAACGAATCTTTAACGATATTCGTAAGTCCCGAACTTATGCTCGAAACCGAATCCATAACCTTATGTTTTTGGTTTTTCACAAAATAGCCATAGGCGATTTCAATGACCAAAAGGATCATGAAAAAAGGAATAGCATATAAAAGTGCTTTGGCGTAGGTTTCCACGTAGTTAACAGTTTGTCTATCACAAATATAACGAAATTGAAAATTGCCAATTAATTAACACTTGAATGCTATTTAACGCAGAATTGCTAATCCTTATAGGGAATGGTTTTTAAAACATGTTCAATAGCCGCAATACGAGCTTCTGTTTTCTTATTAGCCTCAATGATTACCCAGGGTGCATGCTCTGTATTTGTATCTTTTAGCATCACCTCTTTATATTTGGTATATACATCCCAAAGTTTTCGGGCACTTTCGTCCATAGGCGTCATTTTCCATCGTTTCAGATTGCTTTTTTGTATATCATCAAAACGTTTTTTCTGTTCTTCTTTAGTGATTGAAAAATAAAACTTAATCAAATACGTATTTGATTCCATTATCATTTTCTCAAAATCATTCACTTGCGACATAAAAATAGTATACTCATCTTCGGTGCAAAAACCATGTGCTGGTTCTACTACCGCCCTGTTGTACCAACTACGATCAAAAAATACCATTTTACCGGGTTTAGGTAATTTATTCACATAGCGTTGAAAATACCACTGCCCCTGCTCATCTTCGGTAGGCTTGTTCAAAGCAACTATTCTAAAATACCTTGGGTTAATATGAGCTGTTATTCTCCTTATAGCACCTCCTTTTCCTGCGGCATCCCTACCTTCAAAAAGAATAACTATTTTCTTTCTATTCTCAATGGTCCAGGTTTGTAATTTGACCAATTCGGCCTGTAGTTCACGTAATCGTAGTTCATACTTTATCTCTCGAAGTGTTCTCTCTAAATCGACATTTTTACTGGCAAACAAACTACGTAAACCAAGTTTTGAATTGAGAAATTCTAAATCTTCAGGGGAAATATTCAAATTCTGTGTATTCTCCATATTAAATATCAATTTGTATGGCATTTCTATAATAACGAACAATCACGTTGGGATCGGGCCGTACCAAATCCAATACATCATTTTTACCTGCATATTCAAATTTTGACAGTAAATAACGCATACTTTCCAAGCGTGCTGTTTTCTTATCCTTGGTCTTTACTATAATCCAAGGACTAAAATTCGTATGCGTTTTTGTGAACATTTGCTCCTTGTAATAGGTGTATTTATCCCAGAGTTCTTGCCCTTTTTTATCGACCGGGCTAAACTTCCATTGTTTCAATGGGTTATTAAGTCTTGCATTGAACCTCTTGTTTTGAACTTCTTTGGAGATAGAGAACCAAAATTTAATAATAATAACACCATCTTCATACAACATATGTTCAAATTCAGGTACTTGGACCATAAATTGATCATATTGTTCTTGAGTACAAAATCCCATCACGGGTTCTACAACGGCACGGTTGTACCAACTACGGTCATAAAAAACAATTTCACCAGGATTCGGTAGTTCTTTAATATACCTTCTAAAATACCATTGCCCCTTCTCATTGTCCGTAGGTTTTGACAAAGCAACAACACGCGAGGAGCGAGGATTCAAGTGTTCTATGAAGCGTTTAATAGATCCGCCTTTACCTGCGGCATCGCGTCCTTCAAAAAGCACAGCAACCCTTAAATTATTATTTGTAATCCATTGTTGTAAATTTACAAGCTCGCTCTGAAGCTTACTTAATTCGAGCTCGTATTTTAAATTTTTTACGACACTTTCAATATTAACTTCTTTGTTTTTTGCAATTGCAACCAGGTCTTTTCTTGTTCTAGCCTTTAAAAAATCTTCAGCGGTATATCTCATAAACTAATAATAATCCTTAAAAATACGAACTTGAATTAATTGAAAATTTGACAAATGTCATGTTTTGCCAAATAGCAATCAAAGATAAATCTCTTGTGTAAACTTGATAAATTAATTGAAAGGACCGATCATAATATGTGCCCTATGTGTTCCTGGATCCATGAGCCAAGGCATTCCTTTCGCATGGGGCTTAATTGGCAGTCCGGTGGATTCTGGTGTTGCAAATGGGGTGTAAATCACATATCTGAATTGTCCATCTTTGAGCTCACCGGTGGCCTTATCATAGTTTTCATCCTTACCATAGTAAATATAGGTCATACTAGGTTCTTTGGGCATTGGTATTTTACCGGAAGCAACTTCAGCACCTCGTATTTCTCTTTTTTCCTTAAAATCTTTGCCTTCGGCGGAAAGTTCACGGCCGCGGGCCATAAAAGGTTCCAATTTCACCGAATAACAAGAAACACTAATTCCCTCCTTATTGGGATTGTCACCGATACAAACCAAATTGTTACTTCCGTCGCGTAATACTACAAATTCGCCTGTTGTATTATAACCATATACCATCGCACCATCTTTGTCCGCTTCCGGTGCCGGAAGAACTGCCGTTTTTATCTGAATTTCCTTAGGAAGGATATTCTGATTTTCTTCTTGGGCAATTAAGGGAAGTGCAAATAGACAAAATCCCGCAAGTAATAAATGTTTCATTTTTTAATGTTTTTTCTAAAGATATAAATCGCAATGGAATTCTTCAACACTTCAACTAAAAAAGGCGAACTGAGTTCAACTATTCCAAGCTCGCCAAACTTTTCTCCAAAGTCTCGATTTTGGCTTCCGCATCGGCCTGTTTTTTCCGTTCTATAGCAATAACTTGTTCAGGAGCATTGTTCACGAAACGTTCATTGGAAAGTTTCTTTTGAACTGACTGCAAAAAGCCTTTGGTGTAATTCAATTCTTCTTGGATTTTGTTGATTTCGGCTTCAATATCCAAAGCACCACTAATTGGAATAAAATACTCGTTACTTTTCACCCTGAATGAAAGCGCCCCATCAACTGCAGCATCTACATAAGATATGGAGGATACATTAGTGAGTTTTGAAATTACAACATCCCAATCCTTTGAACTGTTTTCAGTATTCATTATCGAAAGTTCCAAACTTTCTTTCAAGGCTATGTTTTTTTCTTTACGAATAGTGCGAATGCCTGAAATGACCTCAGCAGCAAACTCGAATTGCGATATCAGATACTGTTTAGCCTCAATATTTTTTGGCCAAGAGGAAATAACCAAAGCTTCATCTTTGGTTCGAGTTTCAATCCGTTGCCAAATTTCTTCTGATAAAAAGGGCATAAAAGGATGTAACAGTTTTAAATTTTCTTCAAGTATTTTGATTAACTCATTATACGTCGTTTGGTCTATTGGTTGTTGATAGGCCGGTTTCACAATCTCAAGCAACCAAGAACTGTAATCGTCCCAAACTAATTTATATATCGCCATTAAGGCATCAGAAATACGAAATTTACTAAAGTGATCCTCAATTTGTAATAAAACATAATTGAACTTCTCTTTGTACCATTCAATACCTAATTTAGAAGCTTCCGGTTGAGGTAAATCTGCTACTTCCCATCCTTTCACCAAACGGAAACCATTCCATATTTTGTTTGCAAAGTTCTTCCCCTGTTGACAAAGGTCTTCATCAAACAACAAATCGTTGCCTGCAGCGGAGCTCAATAACAAACCTACTCGAATACCATCTGCTCCATAGTTTTCAATCAACTTTAAAGCATCTGGGGAATTGCCTAATGATTTTGACATTTTTCGCCTTTGCTTATCACGTACTATTCCAGTAAAATAGACATTATCAAATGGCTTTTCATTTCGGTATTCGTAACCTGCAATAATCATTCGTGCCACCCAGAAAAAGATAATATCCGGCGCAGTGACCAAATCATTGGTAGGATAGTAGTAGCTTATGTCTTCATTCTCAGGCTCCAAAATTCCATTAAAAACAGTCATTGGCCATAACCAAGAGGAAAACCAGGTATCAACCACGTCTGAATCCTGTCTTAAATGATCTATTTTCAAATCAGAATTATTGGATTTGGCCTTAGCCATTTCCAAAGCTTCTTCTTTGGATGCTGCAACTACAAAATCGTTCTGTCCGTCCCCAAAATAGTAGGCAGGAATCTGTTGTCCCCACCACAATTGCCGAGAAATATTCCAATCACGGATATTTTCCATCCAATGACGATATGTGTTTTCGAACTTTTTTGGGTAGAAATTTATCTCATCGGTCTCAAGTACTGCCTTAATAGCAGGCTTTACCAATTCTTCCATCTTTAAAAACCATTGTTCTGATAAGCGAGGTTCTATGACCGCCTTGGTTCTTTCCGAAGTACCAACTTTGTTAATATAATTCTCGGTCTTTAGTAAAAATCCCTTCGCTTCAAGTTCTTTATTGATTTCCTTACGAACAACAAATCGATCTTTCCCTTCATAGTGCAAGCCAAAACCATTGAGAGTTGCATCAGCATTAAAAATATCAACGGTTTCCAGATTATGTTTTTCTCCTAGTGCCTTATCATTGATATCATGTGCAGGAGTTACTTTTAAACAACCCGTACCAAACTCAATATCTACATATTCGTCTTGAATTATAGGAATAACCCTATTACATATTGGCACAATAGCTTTTTTACCCTTTAAATGCGAGTACCTTTCATCATTGGGGTTTATACAAATCGCAGTATCTCCCAAAATGGTTTCAGGTCGCGTGGTTGCTATTGTCACTTTTTCATCCGAACCTTCAATAGGATATGACAAGTAATACAAAAGTCCTTGCTTTTCTTCGTAAATTACTTCTTCATCAGATAAGGTGGTTTGCGCTTCTGGGTCCCAATTTACCATTCGGTATCCCCTATAGATCATTCCTTTATTGAACAGATCAATAAACACCTTGATTACCGAGGCCGACATATTATCGTCCATGGTAAAAGCGGTACGTTCCCAATCACATGAACAACCTAATTTTTTGAGCTGTTCAAGAATTACACCGCCATATTCATGGGTCCAATCCCAGGCATGCTTTAAAAAGTCCTCTCTAGACAATTCAGACTTTTCAATACCCTGCTCTTTAAGTTTAGCCACAACCTTCGCTTCAGTTGCAATCGAAGCATGGTCAGTGCCTGGTACCCAACATGCGTTTTTCCCCATTAAACGGGCCTTACGAATCAATACATCTTGTATGGTATTGTTCAACATATGTCCCATATGCAATATTCCCGTAACGTTTGGAGGCGGTATTACAATACTATAAGGTTCCCTATTATCAGGAGTTGAATGAAAATAATTATGCTTCATCCAGTAATCATACCAGTGGTTTTCTACCTTTTGAGGCTCATATTTTGATGGGATATCCATTTTTTGGAACAGTTTTTGAACTAGTGTGAAACGGTGCTTGAAAATGCAACCGAAAAGATATGTTAAATTATCAATTTGGATGGGTTTTTGCCCAATATTAAATACGAAACAAAAATAAGTAACGTTATTACATAACAAAAGAATTTTGGACGTTCATCTAAAAAGATTTACATTTGAAATTCACCCAAAACTAAAAAAGATGAAAAAAATAATACTTGTATTATTTGTAGGACTATTAGGATTTAACCTGACCGCACAAGACACAGCGGCGAAAATTGAGTTTAAAAATGAAACTGTTGACTTTGGTGAAATAGCCAAAGGTAGTGATGGTATTCGCGTATTTGAATTTACAAATACTGGTAATGCTCCTTTGATTATAAGCAAAGTAAGTTCTAGTTGTGGATGCACAATCCCAAAGAAACCGGATGCTCCTATTTTACCTGGTAAAACTGGTGAGATCCAAGTTAAATATGATACAAACCGTGTAGGTCCTATCAGAAAAGCGATAACTGTAATATCTAATGCCGATACCCCAACTAAGGTGTTGAAAATCAAGGGAGAGGTAAAAACTGAAGGAACGAAATAACTTATTTAATTAAGTTTAAAAAGCCCTGACTTTCTAGTCGGGGCTTTTTTTATTGAACATATTTTCAAGAACGAAAGAAAAGAGTAGATCACGGTTATATCGTTCAATCAATACACGTATTCGTTTGCCCTCTTTCTCATCTAACATGTGCATTATTTCCTGGATCTTATAGCGGTGTATACTTTTTCCATTGACCGCCAGTATTACATCTCCTTCCTTAAGACCCGCTGATTCTGCCGGACTACCAGCCCGGATACCGGAAACCACTATTTCTGGGACCAAACTCAATCTCGTTTTATTTACAAATAGAATTTGGACATTACCGAATGAGCTATCCTTGTCCTTTACAACTCCATTCCCATCGGTAATCCGTTCTGACATGTACCTAACGCCATCGTGTTGTAGTGTAATACCACTTAAATTATAGTGAAACGGACTTTTGTACATCCCGTTCTTTCTTAAGGTTATTTTTTGATTGGTGTAGTCAAATACAATATTGAATCGCTTCAAAACCTCACCGCCTATACTTCCATTTCTATTCCCCAAATTCTTAACAGAACCAAACGATTTTTTATCCGGAAAAGCTGCTTTTGCATCCCGTAGTGCAAAACTCCCAAGTTTTATACTATTTACTTTTGTGCGTCTACCAAATATATCGCCACTCAAGCCTTTTCCAAGGAAATCTTCATAATTTTGATCGGGAATCCCGATATCCTTATCTTCAAAAAGCCAGATTGCGTCACTACTCCCAGTATCCACTAATAGCCGAACAGGTAAATTATCCGCATTCTCAATAAATACATTCGCTTCTACATAAGCTTTTTCCTTGATAATTGATAATGGTAAAGTCTCGCCTTTTTTGTTATTTTTATAAACATAAAGATCTGGATCATAAAACTTTATAGTCTTTGTTGCGTAGTTAATATCAATAACAAAATCCCTAAACAGGTCATATCCAATAATACCGTGAACAGGAATGCCCAAACTCGTAGAGAAGTTCAAACTCTTGTCCAAAATCACATAAAGTAATTGATTATGGTTCTTTATATTTTTTAGTATAAATGTATTTTTTGTGGAATTCAATGCTTTTATTGGCTCTCCTTCCCCCAAACCCCTGATAGTGATTTCGGAAACGTTATTTATTTGTAGTGAATCTTGATCCGTGAGGTTAAACAATATGGGCTTATTTACGCCAGAATCCAATACAAATGAAAGCTCGCTGCCATTCACTTCAACAGGAACAATAATCAAATTGTTTATGAGTTGAAATTTTATTTTTTGATATTTCTGGCCTTCAGGTAATTCATAATGTTGGGATACTCCCAAACTTGGAAGACACATCAACAATGACCAAAAAAATATCCTAAATCCTCTCAACTTTAACTTTATTAATTGATTGTACTCCTTTAAATTACATAAAATTTACTTTAAAACCTTGTTAATTAACATATTAACAACAGATTAAATAATCATATGTACAGTTGTATTGTCCGTAATGATTTCTCATTTTTGTTTAAAATTTAGAATTTATGCCATCTATATCGAATAAAGGGTTTTCAATGCCCGAGTCTCCAATTCGTAAATTGGTTCCCTATGCTGAAAAAGCTAAAAAAGAGGGAGCGAAAGTGATTCATTTGAATATTGGTCAGCCCGATATCAAAACTCCTCAAATTGCATTGGATGCCGTAAAAAATAATACGATTTCTGTTTTGGAATATAGCAGGACGGAAGGTTCAGAGGTCTACCGCGAAAAATTAGCTGAATATTATGCTAAAAATGACATTCATGTCACGGCACAGGATATTATAGTTACCACTGGTGGTTCAGAAGCCCTTTCCTTTACAATGGGAAGCATTGCAGACACCAATGATGAAATCATTATTCCAGAACCATTTTATGCAAATTATAATGGCTTTGCAACAGCCATGGGAATTAAGGTCGTACCGGTTGTTTCACAAATCGATGACAACTTCGCCCTACCTCCTATTGCGGAATTCGAGAAACTGATTACTCCAAAAACAAAGGCCATACTTATTTGTAATCCAGGTAATCCTACCGGCTATTTATATAGTAAGGACGAAATTCAAAAATTAGCTGCACTAGTCAAGAAACATAACATATTTCTTGTAGCAGATGAAGTGTATCGTGAGTTTACCTATGACGACAAAGAACATTATTCCATCTTACAAGAATCTGGAATGGATGAACATGCAATAATAGTGGACTCTGTTTCGAAACGATACAGTATGTGTGGTGCCCGAATCGGGTGCTTGGTGTCAAAAAACAAAGAAATCATTAAAACGGCACTCAAATTCGCACAAGCGAGATTGTCTCCACCAACCTATGCGCAGATTGCCAGTGAAGCAGCTCTGGACACTCCACAAAGTTATTTTGACGACGTTAAGGAGGAGTATGTTGAAAGAAGAAACATATTAATCGAAGAGCTCGAAAAAATTGAAGGCGTTAAAATTGGTCATCCTCAAGGGGCTTTTTATTGTATTGCAGAATTACCTGTAGAAAACTCAGATAATTTTGCACAATGGCTATTAGAAGAATTCAGGGTTAACGGTGAAACCGTTATGGTTGCTCCTGCCGCTGGTTTCTATGCCTCTGCAGGATTAGGATTAAATCAAATACGAATCGCCTATGTGCTGGATAAGGACAGCCTTAGAAGAGCGGTTAATATTTTAAGTGAAGCCTTAAAAGTCTATAAGGGTTAATGAAAGTCCTAAAAAACATATCCTTAAAAAAGTATAATACTTTTGGCATAAATGCCAAGGCTAAATTTTTCTGTGAAATCAAAAGCGTTAATGAGCTGAAAAAAGCATTGCGACTTGATGATTATCCCGTCAAATTGATATTAAGCGGCGGCAGCAATATGTTAATCACAAAAGATATTGACGCCCTAGTACTATATATCAACATAAAAGGAAAAGAGGTTATCAAAGAAGATGACGACTATGTTTATCTAAAAGTAATGGCAGGTGAGGTATGGCATGATATGGTGCTCTGGTGCTTGGAACATAATTTTGGCGGCTTGGAAAATATGTCACTCATCCCAGGAAACACAGGCACAGCGCCTATACAGAATATTGGCGCTTATGGCGTAGAACTCAAAGACACTTTTGTTAGTTGTGAAGCTGTGGATTCAGAGGGTCTATCAATTAGGACTTTTTCGAAGAAAAATTGCAATTTTGGCTATAGGGATTCCTATTTCAAGAATGAAGGTAGGGGCAAATACATTATAACCTCGGTAACATTTAAGCTCACTAAAAAGAACCATAAGCTTAATACATCTTACGGAGCCATTGAAGAAGAACTAGAACGAGGGGGCTTAAAATCTCCAACCATAAAAGATATATCAAATGCGGTAGTGGCCATTCGGCAAAGCAAGCTCCCAGATCCAAAAGATTTGGGCAATAGTGGTAGCTTTTTCAAGAATCCCGTTTTATCCAAGCCAGAGTTCGATTTATTCATAACCAAACATCCAAATGCCAAATATTTCAGAGTTTCTGATGATGAATATAAAATCCCTGCAGGATGGTTAATTGAGCAATGCGGATTTAAGGGCAAAAGATATGGCGATGCTGGAGTACATAAAAATCAAGCGTTGGTATTGGTCAACTATGGCAATGCCACAGGAGCTGAAATAATTGGCTTGGCACAAAAGATTATGGATAAGGTATTTGATACTTACGAAATCAGAATAACCCCAGAAGTCAATATCATAAAATAACCCCTGCTAAGAAATAACAGGGGCTATACCAAACCAAACTAACCAAAAATTAAATGTACAATTACCAGTTGCACATTTATAATTAAAATTTTGAGATAACGCTAGCTATAACAATCAATTTTATAAATTAGCGTTTAATGGATATACGGTTAAAATGAATTGATTGGATGCCGCCAGTAGGCATTAATTTTTTCAAGACCTGAACAATGCATGAGCGCACTTCTTGAAAAGCATATTGTTGAATTATTACAAGAACGAAATGACAAGGCCATTTCGCTTTTGTATGAACACTATGGCGACACCTTATATGGAGTGGCGAAAAAAGTAGTTCGCGATGAAGAATTGGCCCAAGATGTACTTCAGGAAAGTTTTGTGAAAATCTGGAAAAAATCAGATACCTACGATGCCTCAAAGGCTAAATTGTTTACATGGCTCTTTAGAATCACAAGAAATACTGCGATTGATAAACTACGAAGTGTTAACACAAAATCGGATAAAGAAATCCAAATGGACGTTTCGGACGTATATAACTTAGGCGTTGAAAGCATCAAGCCTGAATTAATTGATGTTCGTGAAAATCTTGATAAGATAGAAAACAAGTATCAAATTGTACTTGAAGCCTTATTTTTTCATGGTATGACACAGCAAGAAGCCAGTGATGAACTGGATATTCCGCTGGGGACCATAAAATCAAGATTAAAAATCGGATTAAGAGAGCTAAGAAAAATTTACGGCTCATCGATGGTACTAGCGTTTATATTAAATCTGATATAATGAAAGAAAAGATAAAAATATTTTTAGATTCTGATTTACTTGAGAAGTACTTGTTGGGAACAACAAATATCCAAGAATCTATGCAAGTAGAAAGGTATATAGCCATGTACCCTGAAGTTAGGAAAACGTACAATGAGCTTCAAGAGAACTTGGAGACATTTGCCAAAATCCACGCTATCAAAACCCCAGAAGGGTTAAAGAACAAGATTATTGCTAGAATTAAGACTGAGAATGCAGGTAGAAGAAAGTTCTTCAGATATGCTATTGCCGCTAGTTTTGTAGCTGTAATGTTTGCTGGTGCTTCTTATTTCCTTTGGAATCAAAACCAAAATTTACAGCAAGAAAATATTATAGTAAATAATAAAATAGAAACTCTTAAAGAAGATATGAGACTGGAGTTGGCTGATGTTCGAAATCAATTCATCGTCCTTAACAATCCTCAAACCAGAAGATTCAATGTCAAAGGCAACAACCGGGCAAAAGAGTTGAAGGCAGTTGCTTATATCAATCCGGTTAAAAAGCTCTCTTATATCAACGTAAAGAAGCTGCCTAATTTACCTGAAAACAAAAGTTTTCAAATGTGGGCGGAGGTTAATGGTGAAATGATCAATCTTGGAATTATAGATGAAACTGCGGGAAAAGAAAAACTATTGGCATTACCTTATGCAGATAAGGCAGTTAGTTATATTACCATAGAACCTAAAGGAGGTAATAACACTCCAACAGTTGAAAACATTGTTGCGAAAATAGATTATTAGTCAATAAGAGATATCCATAATTATAAAGCCCTGACCCTATGGTCAGGGCTTTATTTTTGTATCTTTATTCAAAATTTTAAAATGAAACTGATTCTTTTAACAATTGGTCTTTTAGCACTTGCCTTCGCAGGTATTGCCATTAAAATATGGTCAAAAAAAAATGGGCAGTTTGCGGGTACATGTGCAAGCCAAAGTCCATTCTTGAATAAAGAAGGAGAAGCTTGTGGTATGTGTGGCAAATTGCCAATTGAACAGGATTGCAAGAAAGACTCCGTCCCAGGATTACGATAGAATTTTACCTTTTAAAGTCTAAACGATTTCTATTTATTGGATAAAACTGAAGATACCATACCTGCCATTATCAAAAAGGCAAAATTGGGCAACCAGATTGCCTTCAGCAATTTATTGGATACTTTTTGGAATGATGTTTACGGATTTCAACTTAAGCGTACCGAAAACGAAAATGATGCAGAGGATATTACTATACAGACCTTCTCAAAAGCCTTTGATAAAATAAGTACTTTCGACGATTCCTATGAATTCAAGACTTGGCTGATTGCAATTTCAAAAAATATTCATGTCGACCTCATTCGTAAAAGAAAAAGAAATGTACTAGAAGCTGGCGGAAACAACGAAGCCATTACTAAAGTATTGGATGATGCGCCTACCGCAGAGGATAATTTGATTATAGAACAAAACCTGGCAACGCTCCTTGAAAATATCAAGAAGTTAAAACCACATTACCAGAAGGTAATTAATCTTCGCTATTTTAATGAACTAAGTTATGCGGCCATTGCTACGGAGCTTGACGAACCCATTAACAACGTAAAGGTTAAACTGTTAAGGGCTAAGAAATTACTTGCCGAAATCATCAAAAACAAAAATTAAGAATGCTATAATTCCTATTCTAATAGGGCCTATTATCGGCATTATCAAGTCCTTTTTGGTTGTTGATATGTACACTTTTTTGTTCGTATATTTGTCGAAAATTGAAGAATGAGCGTAAATTCTGTTGCACCACCAAAAGGTAAACCAAATTGGCTAAGGGTAAAACTTCCAACAGGTAAGAAATATACCCAATTACGCGGATTGGTAGACAAATATGACCTGCATACAATATGTACCTCAGGGAGTTGTCCAAATATGGGTGAATGCTGGGGTGAAGGTACAGCTACGTTCATGATATTAGGAAACATTTGTACGCGTTCATGCGGTTTTTGCGGCGTAAAAACTGGTCGACCATCTGCTGTTGATTGGGCCGAGCCTGAAAAAGTAGCAAGATCTATCAAAATCATGGGCATAAAACATGCAGTAATAACTTCTGTTGATCGAGATGATTTAAAAGATATGGGCTCTATTATCTGGTCAGAGACCGTAAAAGCAATCCGCAGGATGAATCCTTCAACTACTTTAGAGACCCTTATTCCTGATTTTCAAGGTATTGAAAGGCATTTAGACCGTATTATTGAAGTTAAACCTGAAGTGGTTTCCCATAATGTGGAAACTGTAAAAAGACTCACTAGGGAAGTTCGCATACAGGCCAAATATGAAAGAAGCCTAGAGGTCTTAAGGTATTTACATTCAAGTGGAGTAAACAGAACAAAATCCGGGATAATGCTTGGTCTTGGTGAGCTTGAGGAAGAAGTCCTTGAAACTATGGAGGACCTCAGGAATGCGAATGTAGATGTGGTTACCATTGGTCAATACCTTCAGCCATCCAAAAAACATTTACCCGTAAAAGAATTCATTCTTCCCGAGCAGTTTAAAAAATACGAGGAAGTTGGACTTAAAATGGGCTTTAGACATGTAGAGAGTGGTGCTTTGGTAAGATCTTCTTATAAGGCACACAAGCATATTGAATAATAACTTTTCACCTCTTTATTCATTTAGTATAAGAGGATTTTCCCTATGAATACAGTAAATATTGGCATATACATATTTGGTAGAATTAGCCGAACATTGTTTAAGCTTTTAAATAACCATCCCCACCTAAATGTTGTAACAATTAATGATTTAGCTGATGCACGAACTTTGACACACCTTCTAAAGTACGATAGTACACATGGGGTATGGCTCAAAGAAATTCTAGCAGAAAATGGCTCGTTAACTGACGTTACATTAAACGTAAAAAGGAAACTACCATTCAAGAAATTTATGATACTTTTGAAAAAGTATCGCACAATGAGCTAAAAAACATACTTTTTTATACGAAAGACCCTATAGTTTCGATTGATATAAACAATAGTTGTTATTCTTGTACGTTTGATTCTCAGATGACTTCCGTAATCAGAAAAATGGTTAAAATTATTGGCTGGTATGATAATGAAACAGGTTATAGTAGCACAATTATAGATATAATAAACTTATTGCTAAACAAGAAATTCGTTTGAGCCTAATAAACACATATGCGCGTATGAAGCAATTAGTCCTTGTTATGGTCTTCTTGTGCATTGGGCTAAGTGTATTTGCACAGGATAATTCAGTGCAAAATGATGTTCAAGCCTATTTCAATGAAGCCAGAACGTTGGGCAATAAAAACCAAATAGACTTAGCCCTTAAATCTTTGGATAAAGCTGCCGCTCTTGCAGAGGAAAACAAGGATGTTAAAACATTGATAGACAGTTATAATATGTTTGCTCTGTTATACTTAAAGCTAGACAAAGTCAATACTACTGTGTTTTATTGGGACAGGGCACAAGCATTGCTTAAAGATATTGAATACCCTTACGGAGATGCTATCTACAAGTACATTGAAGCCATTTTACTTTTCAAGGAGAATCAAAATTTCCGTGCCCTTTTTATGCTTAATGAAGCGAGGCAACTCAATAATGATCGAAATTTCTTTAATAATATCTTGCTAGCTGAAGGCAATATATATCTGAATTTGGGAAAGTATGATAGCGCATCCAAGAATTTTAATTCGTTAGTAGTTAATACTGATATTTATGAGAAAGAATATCTGGCAACAAGAGCAAACATTGGGCTTGCACAAACAAATATTGAACTGACCAATTTTGAAGAAGCCTTAAAGTATGCTGAAAATGCCTTAAAACTGGCCAATGAAAATGATTTTTTTGTAGAAATAATTGAAAGTAACCAATTACTCGCTAAATCGTACGAGGGCCTAGGTCGCTACCAAGAGGCTCTTGTGACTACGCGAGATCTAAATTCCGCAAAAGACTCGATTTTCACAATTGAAAAAATAAAAATCGAGACGAGGACGGCAGATGAAATACATAGTGAGAATTTGGTCGACGAGGTTAAACGTCAAGATAAACGCATAGAGGAGCTGAGTAAATCGGCAAATAGGTCTGAAATAACTGCAATATTGACCTCTGCTTTTCTCATTATCATCTCATTATTGGCTGTTTCATTATATAGGAACAATCAGATAAAGCTCAAGACAAATGATCTCTTACATACAAAAAACAGCGAGTTACAAACTGCACGCGATGAAGCAGTGAATGCCATGGAGGCTAAAACCAATTTCTTGTCAACGGTAAGCCATGAGCTTAGAACTCCCCTTTATGCCGTTACAGGTCTCACTCATTTATTGTTGGAAGAAAACCCAAGTGAAAATCAAAAAGAACACTTAAAGGCCTTGAAATTCTCAGGCGACTATCTTTTAAATTTCATCAATGATATCTTGCATATCAATAAAATTGATGCCGATAAATTGGAGCCTTTGATTATGGAGTTCAACCTAAAAAAGGTTTTGGCAGAAGTCATTGATTCATTGAAGCAGAGTGCCAAGGAAAATAATACCCAAATCATTTTGGATTATGATGACAGCATACCTTCGCATTTAATGAGTGATCCATTGAAGCTTTCACAAATAATTATGAACCTTGTGGGTAATGCACTTAAATTCACGAAAAACGGTGAAGTAAAAGTGATTGCACAAATGGTGCACAAGGAAGAGGAAGACGTAACCCTATATTTTGAAGTACAAGACAACGGTATTGGGATTTCAAAAGAACAGCAAGAGAATATTTTCGAAGGATTTGAACAAGGTTCAATTCAGATAAACAGGGAATATGGTGGAACCGGACTCGGACTCACTATTGTAAAAAGCCTTTTAGGCCTATTCAATAGTGAAATAAAATTAGAGAGTGACCTAGATAAAGGTAGCTCCTTCTTTTTTGAACTAAACTTAAAGAGCAAGGACAGTATAGTTGATGATATTCCTTTCGAGATTACCCAGAAAGATTATGAGTTTGAGGGTCTACATTTAATGATCGTTGAAGATAATAAGATCAATCAGGTCATCACCAAGAAAATGCTGTCCAAAAAAGAAATCACCAGCGATATTGCCAGTAATGGTATGGATGCCATTGATCTTGCTAAAAATAACAAATATGACGCCATATTAATGGATATACATATGCCGGGGATAAGTGGGGAGGAAGCCACGATTGAGATTAGGAAATTTGACAAAACCACTCCCATAATTGCATTAACAGCAATCTCTTTGGATGATAGTTTGGAAAGTTTCTATGCCGCAGGCTGTAATGATGTTGTCACCAAACCATTTAAGCCAGAAGTATTCTATCAAAAAATTGGGGAGAATATTTTCGAGAATCGAGAAAATGGCGGTCCTATTGTATAATTGCCGTTATACATTTTTCTAAAACTGATGCCCCATTCCCGAAAAATTTATGCTTTACAGATATATAATGTAGGTTTTCCACCTGCTCCTTCAATCTTGCAAAGTCCTTTTCGGTGGTCAAAACATACTCTTTTGAATTGAATAGTTCAATTTCTGAGGAAGAGAAAAAATGATGGTCCTTAAATTGCAGATGCTCCAAGTCCATTCCCTTTTTTTCTAAATAACTGACCAAAGGTTTAGGGTTTGCAATCCCAGTCACTAAAGTCACTTTCTTGCCCAAAAGGGCATTTAGTACAATAGATGATGTATTTCCTTTTAAATCTTCATCATAACTTAAATAACTAAAAATTACCTCTTGATCCGGTTTTGGACTTAGTGTTTTTATAACTTCAGATTGTTCTTTTACGCCCAGTTGATCTGGACATTTGGTGACAATTATTAAGTTAGCTCGTTTGGCTTCTCTTTTACTATCCCTTAAGTCCCCAGTCGGTAAATACCAATCATTTATATAGAGATTATCATATGCTGTCAGCAGTATTGAAAAATCAGGCTTTACTTTTCGATGTTGAAAAGCATCGTCCAATAAAATAATATCGGGTTCTATTATATTCTGCAGCTTCTGAATTCCATTACGTCTATCTGCATCCACAGCAACGGTTATATCAGAAAACTTAGAATGAATTTGAAAGGGCTCATCCCCAATATCTTCCACTTTACTGTCTGATGTAGCTAATACAAATCCTTTTGATTTACGCCGATACCCTCTACTCAATATCGCTACTTTGTTCCTATCTTTAAGAATTTCAACCAAATATTCAATCATCGGGGTTTTACCAGTTCCCCCAGCGCTAAGGTTACCAACGCATATGGTAGGTGTGTTGAATGAACTACTTGTAAAAATTCTAACATCAAAAAGAAAATTGCGAATATGCACCACAAGGGCATAAATCATAGAAATCGGAAAGGCTATTTTTCTTAGCAGTTGCATCATGAATTCAGCTTGAATTTCTGTTCTACATCCGAATTTAACATTTTGTCCTCTAATTTTGTCTTTTTTGCTTACCGTAGCTATGGCTATGCTATTTAAAAAAGCCTTCATTATAGAACAAAAGCCCAAATTCTCGGTTCCAAACAAAAAGTCAAGTCGAGTTCACAACGAAAATATAATATTTTATCTTTGAACACCTTATAAAACTTGAAAATGATAGTAAAAGAAGTTACAACCGTATTAGAAGAATTAGCCCCTTTGGCATATGCTGAGGATTTTGATAATGTTGGACTTTTGGTGGGCAGCTATACTCAAGAGGTTTCAGGAATCCTCGTGACCTTGGATACCTTGGAGAATGTAGTTGATGAGGCCATCGCCAATAATTGCAATCTTATTGTTAGTTTTCATCCTATCATTTTCAGTGGACTAAAAAGAATTATTGGTTCTTCTTATGTTGAGCGTGTGGTAATCAAGGCAATTCAGAATAATATCGCGATTTACAGCATGCATACTGCATTGGATAATTCCAAAGAAGGTGTCAATGCAAAAATCTGTGAGGTATTGGATATTTTAGACCCTCAAATATTGATTCCACAAAAAAGCACTATCAAAAAATTGACCACTTATGCACCTATAAATGCCGCAGAAAAGTTAAAAAATGCCCTTTTTGAAGCAGGTGCAGGTAATATTGGCAATTATAGTAATTGTAGTTTCACAACCGTAGGAACCGGTTCATTTAGGGCTGAAGATGAAGCAAATCCGACTATTGGAAAAATTGGTGAAACACATTTTGAAGAAGAAGTACAGATCAACGTTACATTTTCGGCATCATTTGAGAAAAAGGTGATGAATGCTTTATTCAAAAATCATCCATACGAAGAAGTGGCCTATGAAGTTTTGACCTTGGAAAATAACTATCAAAATATTGGCATGGGCATGATCGGCACATTGAAAAACCCAATCAGTGAAAATGAATTTTTAAGATTAGTGCAAGAAAGAATGAATGCATCCGGTATTCGACATTCCAAATTATTAAATAAAAACATTGAAAAGGTTGCTGTTTTGGGAGGAAGTGGGGCTTTTGCCATTAAAGCTGCCAAAGCTGCCGGAGCAGACATCTTCATTACCGCAGATGTTAAATATCATCAGTTTTATGAAGCAGAAGCTAAACTGGTAATTGCAGATATTGGGCACTTTGAAACAGAACAGTTTACAAAAAATCTTTTAGTTGATTATCTTACAAAAAAAATTCCTAATTTTGCAATCCGTTTATCGGATAGTAAAACGAATCCAATCAAGTATTTATAAGTATGGCAAAAAAAGCAGAAGCAACCGTTGAGGAAAAGTTAAGAGCGTTATATGATTTGCAATTAATTGATTCAAGGGTTGATGAAATACGCAATGTTAGAGGTGAATTACCATTAGAAGTTGAGGATCTTGAAGATGATGTTTTAGGTCTTAAAACTAGATTGGACAAACTTAAAACCGATGTTGAGACTATTAATTTCGAAATAGCAGCTAAAAAGAATTTGATTGAAGAATCAAAAGTCTTAATAAAGAAATATACCGAACAACAGAAAAACGTTCGTAACAGCAGGGAATTCAATTCCATAAGCAAGGAACTGGAGTTTCAAGAGTTGGAAATTCAGCTAGCGGAAAAAAACATTAAAGAGTTTAAAGTCCAAATAGAGCAAAAGAAAGAGGTTATTTCTGAAACCAAAGAAAAATTAAGTGAAAGAGATTCTCATTTAAAGCACAAGAAGAGTGAGTTGAATGCTATTTTGGCTGAGACAGAAAAAGAGGAAAAAGCACTTTTGAGCAAATCTAACCAATACCAAGACCAAATCGAAGATCGTTTGGTTAAGGCATACGCAAGAATAAGGAGTAATGTAAAAAACGGTCTTGCAGTTGTACCCATTGAAAGAGGTGCTTCAGGAGGTTCTTTCTTTACAATACCACCACAGGTTCAAGTTGAGATTGCTTCGCGCAAAAAAATAATTACCGATGAACATAGCGGTAGAATATTGGTTGATCCTGCATTGGCAGAAGAAGAGCAAGCAAAAATGGAGAAAATGTTCGCTAAGATATAACGAATCAAAACTAACTCAGTTAAAAGCCATCTATTCAGATGGCTTTTTTTTATGTATTTTAGAGATTAGTAACTATGATTTAAATGCGCTACCTCACTATCTTATTGATAATTATGGCACTTATAAATTCCACACCTGTCTGGACCCAAGATTTTGAGCCATATAAATGGGAAAAACGTATTTTACTCCTAAAGGACACCCATTTTGAATCAGATGTGTTACAGCTGCAGTTAACTCAGCTACAATCAAGTCCTAAAAAATTACAGAATAGGGATTTGATGGTATTTATAATAACTGATGAAGCTGTTTACGACATCTCAAGAATAAAAACCAAACTACATTCATTGCAAATTGTGAAAAAATATGGATTGGCAGATTTTAGGGGTCTTTTACTTATCGGAAAAGATGGAGGTATAAAGTTAAAAGAAAATTTTGTGGTAAATCTTGAATCTATTTTCAATTTAATAGACAGTATGCCTATGCGTCAGGCCGAAATGAAATCCTCCAAAAAATACTAGAGCAAACTTAAAATCCTCTGCTCTACTTCTTCACTGTCCCATTTTTGTTCAATATCGGAAAGCTGCATCACCTCTTTCATAATTTCTTCTTGGTTGTCACCAATTGCCAAAGCCTCTGCATAAGGTCTATAGGAGAAAGTAACCCTAGAATATAAAGGGATCCATTTGTCCGGATGTTTTTCTGCGAACCTTTTTTCTATCTTTTTTTGAAGTAAAAATTTAGGGTCAGCAGTTTTACTGCTCATTTCAATAAAATTGCGATAACTGAGTTCAGCAATAGCATCTGCATTGGGTTTTCTTTGCTTTTGATATTGGTCAAAAATACCCTCCCAATTATCACCGCGTTCTTTAATAATCTCATTGAGCACGAAGATATCCTCAAAACCTGCATTCATTCCTTGTCCATAAAAAGGTACTATGGCATGCGCCGAATCACCAACCAAGGCTACCCTGTCCCAATACGTCCAGGGATAACATTTCATCGTAACCATAGCACTTGTGGGGTTCTTGAAAAAATCCTCTGCTAGGTTTTCAATTTCATGATTTACAATTGGAAAATTCTTACTAAAAAAATTCTTGGCTTCGTCTTTGGTTTTGATGCTTTCAAAGGAAACATCACCTTCAAATGGCATGAATAAAGTACAAGTAAAACTACCATCTATATTGGGCATGGCAATAAACATATACCGTCCACGTGGCCAAATATGAAACGAGTTAGCATCTAACTTATGGCTCCCATCTGCGTTGGCAGGGATTGTCAACTCTTTATAGCCTACTTCTAAAAAGTCCTGGGAATAATCAAACCGACTACGTCGTTGCATTTTATGGCGAATTCTAGAGAAAGCCCCATCACAGCCAAATATCAAATCATATGCATATTCTTTCCACTCCCCTTTTTCGGTCTCACCTGTATATAATTTGGCTTCTGGGAGGTTTACATCCCATACCTTTTCCTCAAATTTGAATTCAACCCCGGATTTTTCTGCTAAATCAATCATTTTTCGATTCAATACCCCCCGGGATATAGACCAAATTGCCTCGCCTTCTTTTCCATAATTCTGAAAGTAAATAGGTTTACCCGTGACATGCATTGCCCGTTTATCCATGGGTAAGGCTATTTTTTTAATCTCCTCTTCTATTCCAATTTCAGCCAATGTTCTCCAACCTCGATTACTCATGGCCAAATTAATTGACCTGCCAGAAAACTCTATGGTGCGTATATCAGGTCTTCTATCAAAAACAGTAATTGTATGTCCTAATTTCCGTAAGTAAATGGCCAAGAGCGAACCAACTAAACCTGATCCTACAATTGCAATGTTCTTTGGTGTTTGCTTCATAATTTTTTATTAGGAATAGCAAAAGGCTAGTTGGTAAATTTAATAAAATAAACTTCAATCATATTATGCAATGCTGCTGTCAATCACCTAGTTACATTATAGTTGTGAAATGTTATTTTCTTAAAGCACGAAACATCCAAATTGACCAAATTCTACGTATATACTATACATTCCGCTTCGGCGTCTATATATATCCTAAAAAAAGTCCTTCACATTAAAAATGCGAAGGACTTTTTCTTGATTACTTAGTATTCAATGCTATTCTAAAATTCCATCAACTATTCCGTATTTAATTGATTCTTGGGCATTCATCCAATAATCCCTATCAAAATCACGCATAACGGTATCATAGTCTTGACCACAATTCTCAGCTAATATTTTTGCACTTAACTCTTTGGTTTTGATTATTTCCCTAGCCTGAATTTCAATGTTCGAGGCCTGTCCTCTTGCCCCGCCGCTAGGTTGATGAATCATAACTTGAGCGTGTGGTTGAATAAAACGTCTTCCTTTTTTACCCACAGAAAGCAATATAGAACCCATAGAAGCAGCCAATCCCGCGCAAATTGTAGAAACGGGGCTTTTTAAAGACTTAATCGTATCGTACATTGCAAAACCTGATGTAACATAACCTCCTGGACTATTTATAAATAACTGAATTTCTTTATTATTTTGCATATCTAAATACAGTAGGCGATCAATAACATGTTTGGCAGAATCATCATCTACCATTCCCCAAAGAAAGACTTTGTTTCATCTATAGCTTCCTGTACTTTTCCTTTTTTAGAACTCATTGCATTTTTATTTATAAGTATCAAAACTAAGCATTTTATTAAATATTTAGCGTAGTACTATACATTGATTTCTTAAGAATGTAAACTCTATTGCTAATTCTAAAGTATTCCCATATCTTTGAAAAAACCTGAAAAATGAAATACCGTTTTGCACTTTTATTCCTCATTGTTATTACTTCAATCAGTTGTAAAGAAAAAAAGAAAACCGAAGTTCTGTTAGTGGAAAAAGAATTGAGCCTTTTTGAAAAAATAGCACATAAAAGTGGTTTTGAAAATTGGAATAATGTTGATGAATTGCAATTCACTTTTAATGTAGATAGGGATACTTCACATTTTGAAAGAACCTGGATTTGGAAAGTGAAAATGAACGAAGTAACCTCAATTGCCAA
>RCND010000119.1_pt1 | contig 43075 bp, 38 predicted proteins | sample 2041351 | NCBI WGS metagenome assembly RCND01 (sample SAMN09708230, study PRJNA481090) | Marine sediment metagenome, whole genome shotgun sequencing project. | biome: marine sediment; feature: ocean; material: sediment; isolation source: Sewage treatment plant 12B marine sediment (STP12B) ... | reverse complement strand
CGCTGCAAGTACGTCCCTGTAAGCTCGGAATTTTCATCCCTGAAAATTACGGTCCCGGAAGGAAGCACCCGCCCCAGCTTAACGCCTGACCTCCGCTCTTCGAACTGTCAAAAGAGCAGTGCAGCTAACGCATAATGACGTAGCAGTGGGGGTGTACTACCTCCTTTCAGGACCGTGAGCGACAGGGATGTCGCGCCCGAGCCTACAAGGACGTATTCACGGCGAGTCCTGAAAGGAGGTAGTGCACCCGCGATGCGGCCCAAAAGCCTCCGCCGTAACAAGATGTACGCTAAAACTCATAGCGCTTCGATCCTGGATACGCGATATTCGTTATACTACTCCAAACAGGATAGTGTTTAGCTGAGTTTGACACACGCTTTAAACCAGTTGAACACCCCCGCCACGGGATTTATTTTCTCAATTTCATCTGCGTCAACTTGACGCAGGCGCATTCTAGGAGTATAAAATGCACAACCATCCTGTTGGGGCTTGCCAAACAATAATAACGACTGACAAAACCAATAATAGATTACAGGAATGTGAGCGGCTTCGGCCGCTTTTTTATTGCCTTTGACACCTCTGATTCAATCATGACTTTCACCAATCTTCCAAAATGGCAGCTAATCGCGCTACCAGCTGTGGCCATCATTCTGGGCACTTTTTATTTTAATAAGTATTTCGTGGTTGACGAACTTATTCATGCCAACTACCGAGCGCAGACTTTACAGCAGGAACTGCAAGCCACCCTCGATGAGCTTGAAAAAGAGAAAGCCCGTGCAACCGTGGCAGAACGGGAGGCCGATGTAGTCCGGCAGGCCAATGCTTTGCTGAGGGCATCAGAGCGCGACCATCAGGATGAGATAGCCGGGTTGCAGGCTGACCTGGCATTTTATCGCCGTCTCGGCGGTGCCAATGGTTCACAGGCTCCGTTAGCCGTGCACTACCTGGAGTTACAGCCAACACAATCTCCACGGGTTTACCGGATCATATTCACGTTGACACAAAACCTACGCTGGGCGGCGGTCATTTCAGGGCGTATTGAGCTGGGCGTTGATGGAATTCGGAAAGGGGTGGCACAACATCTCACAGAAAAGCAACTGTTGGCTGAGTCGGCAGAACCCCTGAGTTTCCAGTTCAAGTACTTCCAACAACTGGAACGCCTGATAACACTGCCTGAAAATTTCCAGGCAAGCCGGCTAACCATCCGTCTCAAATCAGGCAGCCTGCGCACTCCCGTTGAGCAGTCAACGGAATGGCAGAGTCTGTTCAGCCAGGCATCCAGCGATGAACCCGTTCCATTACAGGTGCCGGATGATTGAAAAAGACATGCCGAACCGCCATAGTGAAGGAATATATCCAGGAACAGAAAACCGAATGCAAAACGAAATACCGACTGACGCAATCAAGTTCACAAACGCTGCTGCCAGAAAAGTGATGGAATTAATCATGGAAGAGCATAACCCGGAACTCAAGTTGCGTGTGTATATCTCAGGTGGCGGTTGTTCCGGCTTTCAATATGGCTTTACCTTTGACGAAGACAGCACCGATGACGATATCGCCTTCACCAATGAGGGTGTAACCCTGCTTGTCGATCCGCTTAGTTTTCAATACCTGATGGGAGCCGAGGTGGATTACAGTGAAAATTTGCAGGGTGCCCAGTTTGTTATCCGTAATCCCAATGCCGCGACCACCTGTGGCTGCGGCTCTTCCTTCTCCGTTTAAGCCACGTGAATACCACCGGAACAGACCACCTCGCCCGCTCGAGACGTAACCGGTTCACAGCTGTCCGTCTTAATCGTGAAGTAGAGTTACGTGATGATTCAAAGTGGGTGAGCAAGACGCTTAAAGAACCAAACACCCGCCTGGTGCCGCTTTGGCGTAGCCGTAGCCTGCTGGAACGTACGCTTGATGGCACTTTGGCAATCTACCTGTCGCCAACTGAGCTCGCTGAACCGGATCGCATCCAGCCACCCACACTGTTGGGAAATGATGGTAAACGTGAATACTTTGCTGTTTCGGTCACAGATAGCCAGAAAGATGACATCCTCGCAAAATTCCCCGGAGCACGGTTTGCCGATTTGCGCCGGGCTTCTATTGATATGGCTGCCAAACATGCCGGCATCCTCGCCTATGCCAAGGCCTTACACTATTGGCAACACCGCCACGCGTTCTGTGGCGTATGCGGTGAACCAAACCTGTTGCGCTCAGCCGGTCACCGTATGATGTGCAGCAACGAGGAGTGTGCGCGTGAATCATACCCGCGTATCGACCCGGCAATTATCGTGCTGGTTACAAACAAGGATTCCTGTCTGCTGGGCCGTAATGCCAAGTGGCCACCCAAACAGTTTTCCACACTTGCCGGTTTCGTGGAACCGGGTGAAAGTCTGGAAGACGCTGTGGTGCGCGAAGTTTATGAGGAAGTCCAGGTGCAACTGCAGGAAATCCGTTACGTTTCATCTCAGCCCTGGCCATTTCCGGCATCTGCCATGTGTGGGTTTTATGCAGAATCGCTTGATCAGAATAGCGGTAGCAGCGAAGAAGTTGAAGAAACACGCTGGTTTACTGTTGAAACATTAACTCAGGCCGTGCTTAACGACGAGGTTCGTTTGTCACCTCCCGTTTCCATTGCATTCAGGTTGCTGGCTGACTGGTTTCGAAAAAATGGTGGTGGAAACCTTGAAGACATCGTGCGGAAGGCACGAGCAATGAATGTTTCCCTATCAAGCTGCTAGAATAATGGTTTGCCGCTATGGGTAGGGGCAAGCAGGATAAACATGGGTAGAAAAGGCGCGGTTCAATGACCATTATCTCAATACTGATCGCTTTTACATTGTGCCATTTTGTGCGTGAACTACGCCATCTGCGTCGTTTTGAATGGTTTAGCTCTTTTACAGATTTCTGCAATAAAAATCTCAAAAAACTACCGGGCTGGTCTGGTCCCGTTGGTTTCTTGATAATTCTGGGCCTACCACTTCTGGCGGCCTACTTTGTCAATAACCTGTTGTATTCAGTCCTGGGCCAGGTTGGCACATTCCTTTTTGCTATTGTCATGCTGATTTACACTTTTGGTCCCCGTGATCTGGATATTGACGTGCGCCATGTCATCCGTTCAAAGGATGACGAGCAACAAAAGGAGGCCCTGGAATCTTTGCTGGACGGGCCAATACCCGAGGAAAAAGATTCTTGCCAGACCGCCGCCATAAACGCGGTTTTCAGCAAAGCACTAAAACGATGGTTTGCTATCATTTTCTGGTTTGCTGTACTTGGCATATACGGCGCCTTGCTTTACCGCCTGGCAGAATGGCTCACCGACAATGACTTTGGCTTATCGGACGAACAGAAAGATCTGTTTACAAGTTTATGCAAGATCATGGAATGGCCCGTTGCCCAGCTAATGACACTTTCACTGGCGATCGCCACTGATTTTGATTGTGTTTATCGTGCCTGGCGGCAATATCATGTCAAACAGGGTCATGGCCTGTTTGAAGGTAACAACGATTTTATGTTGACCAGCGCAGTCACGATCGTTAAAAGCGGCCATGCTGAATTGGACGGGTATGCCGATCAGCTTCAGGGTCCAATGGCAACCATTAAACTGTCGATGGACCTGGTTTGGCGTTCATTGGGTGTCTGGGCCACGGTTCTGGCCATACTGCTGTTGGTCAATGTGATCGCATGAGTTTGCACCCGGCGAGGGTTCATTTTCCCTGGCCAATGTTCACAAGCCTTGTCTTTTTCGGACTGCTCACAGCACAAACCTGTGTCGCCAACATCACGTTACAGCAGGCAGATGGGGAGACCCTGACACTAGCTGGGCCCGCAAAGCGAATTATCACGCTGGCACCCAATCTCGCCGAATTGTTATTTGCAGCGGGCGCTGGCACCCAGCTGAAAGCAGTCGTTGAGTATAGCAATTTCCCCACCCAGGTGGCTCAACTACCACGTGTTGGTGATGCATTTCGAATCGACCTTGAACGCATTCTTGAATATGAACCGGATCTGGTCATCGCCTGGAAATCAGGTAATTCTCAAACAGCCCTGCAAAAGTTGAAACAACTGGGTATCACGGTCTGGCAAATCGAAATCATCCGGCCCGAAGATATTGCCGAGGCTGTAGAAAACATGTCCCGAGCTGCCGGGACTGAAGCTGAAGGTGTTGTTGTCGCCAGGCAACTACGTGACAGGCTGACGCATTTGCAGCAACAGAACTCTGCTAAGACACCGGTGGATTACTTCTACCAGATCGCAGCCCGCCCGCTTTATACCGTCAACGGCCAGCACATCATCAGTCGCAGTCTTGAGGTTTGTGGTGGTGTTAATGTTTTTTCTGACCTGCCGGCGCTGGCGCCGCAGATAAGCCGTGAATCTGTCATCCTTGCAAACCCACAGGCCATGATAGCCCCCGAAACCTCAGGTGAAGCGCCCGCGCTACAGGGCTGGCAGGAATGGCCCAGGTTACAAGCTGTTGAAAACAACAGCATGGTTTACCTGCCTGCTGACGAAATCAGCCAGGCAACACCTCGATTGCTGGACAGCATCGAATTGGCCTGCAAACTGTTGGATAAAGTACGCGCACGACTGCAGGGACGCAGGAGGTAGAGAACCAAAAGTAGGCGCTTTAGGCGACGCAGGAGCAGTTGCCGAAGGATTGAACAGCTGGAAGAATAAAGCATACAGCCATCATTTCACCAGCCTTCGGAATTATGACTGTTAGAATATAGACCCTAATCCACCGCCATTCAGGTGCCATTGAACAAAATTCAGTACCCACTTAAACAATAGCCATACGGCCACCGGCATCATCAGGCTGGAAGCTTCCAGTTTTACCGAACGGAAGGTTTTGATCACCATCAACACAGCAATGATCCAAAGACCCAAAATCCCCAGCGACCAGCCTATTCGTTCCATGCCAAAAAACATCCATGACCAACATATATTGAGCAGTAATTGCAATCCCCACCAGCACAATGGAACAATCGCAAGACCACGCTTGGTATCCCAAACCATCCATGCCGACACAGCCATCAATACATACAGCACCGCCCAAACCGAGGCCATCACCATGGCTGGTGGATTCCAGGAGGGTTGGACCATTTGCTGATACCATTCACCACCGACAAATTGACCGCCCACCGCGACCGCGATAAGGACTAACACTAAAAAAATAGCTAAAGAAGCCAATCTATGCATGGTCAATCCGTCTTGTTATCCAAAAAACAATGCTACCTTAAACACACAGCAAACACACACAATGCACTCCTGGCCGGCCTGATGTAGTCCACGTTTTGAAAATAACAACCGTGGGTAACAAGTTACCCACCCTACGTTCCATTGAACCAGGCAGGGATACGTTACAAAACGCCTGTCACCAGAGCCAAGCCCACACCGAAAAGCAATAAACCAACCAGTGTCTGAATACTTTTCATCTTCACTTTATGCAAGAATTTCTTACCCAGCAGAACGCCGCAAAAAGCCGAACCGGCCCCCGTTATCACCAGTGGCCACCCTTCAAATTCACTCACATGACCACCAGCAGCAGTGAACAATGTCACATAAACAGTAATGCGGGTCAGATCGACCAAAAAACCAATCGCAGCATTACTGCCGACGAAACGTTCCGTGCTCAACCCCGTTTTGGCCAGGAATGCCGATCGCAATGCACCCTGATGACCCGACAGACCACCAAAAAAGCCGGAAAGCACACCACCTAAAGGCAGATATCGTCGGTCAAATTCAAGAGAGCGAAAACGTGGTAACAGTTCAAACAGGGCAAAACCAATCATCAACAGACCGATAACCAGTTTTACCGGTGTTATTTCGGAGAAGACCTCTTTGTTGACCTCAATGGTGAGACCGGAATTGGACTGGGCGATCCAGCCAAGTGCCAAGGCACCAAAAACTGCGGCAATGATCGCTGGAAGACCGAATTTCAACACGACCTGCCAGTCAGCATGTCGACCCAGTAAAGACACTTTGAACACATTATTGGCCCCATGCACCAACGCCGTGGAAACCACGGCCATCTCGGCTGGGAAAAACAATGCGAACACCGGTAGCAACAAGGTCCCCAACCCGAAGCCGGAGTACATGGTCAATCCGGCAGCAAAAAACGCAGACAGGGCAACAGCGATATAAGCAGTCATGAGAGCTTTTTATGTGTTCTTCAACGACCACGCTTCGACTTCGCTCCAGACCCGCAGCATATTGCCGCCCAGAATCTTGGCGATATCTTTTTCGGTATAACCACGGCGCAGGAATTCAGCCACCAGGTTCGGGTACTCTGAGACATCTTTCAGGCCGATAGGCAAGCTATCGCCCACACCATCAAAATCGGAACCGATACCGACATGGTCGACACCCACGAGTTTGATGACATGATCAAAATGATCAACGGTCTCGGCCATCGTGGCATAGGGATAAGGTTTGTTTTCCTTGTATTCCTTTGACCATTTTTTAACTTCGGGACTGTCGGCTTCAAAGCCATTTTCTTTCGCCCAGGCCTTGCGTGACGCCCAAAAAGCCGTTGAGTAGCCATTGGCTTTTTCCGTCAGGAAAGAAGAACCCCAGTTAATTTGAATAACCCCGCCATTTTTAGCCAGCGCGACGATCATTTCGTCACTCATGTTGCGTTCAAAGCCCGGTGTGAAATGCCGTGCGGAGGAGTGTGAAGCAATCACCGGGACCTGGGTGATCTCAAGTGTTTGCCAGAATGCGTCATCCGAAACATGAGAAATATCCACCATGATGCCAACACGGTTCATCTCCCTGATCACATCCTTACCAAACGGACTCAATCCACCCCAGTGCTTATTGTCGTCATAGGATGAATCGGAAATCTGGTTGCTCAAGCCGTGCGCAAGCGTGATGTAGCGAATTCCACGATCCGCAAAAAACTGGATGTTTTCAATTTTGTGGTCAATGGGTGAGCCGTTCTCCATACCCATAGCGAGGCCAACCCGATTACTTTGCATGGCCTTTTTAGCATCATTCACCGAGTAAACCAGCATGAACTTATCAGGTGCACGTGCGGCCATTGCCTCTACCGCGTCAATCAGTTGGTTGGCCAATTCGAAACTTCCACCCTCTTTTTCCATTTCTGCCGGTGTATAAATCGACATAAAAGGCAGGTTCAAACCACCCTTGACTGCCCGTGGGTAATCAAACTGCCCGTCAGGTGCCGACTCTGTCACGTCGACCCAACCGGAATGCAGCCGATATGGCACATCAATGTGAGTATCGGTGAGCAGATACTTTTCTGCGATCCGTTGTGCCTGTTCCTGTAGCGATGCCTGATCTGCTATCACGCTGCCTGTTATCAACAAGCAACCAAGGGCTGCAAACAAGGGTGACAAAACATATGTCTTTATACGCATATCCAATCTTCTCCTGATAATTTTCGTAAGGTGCGTTATGTTCAGGTACCGCGTGGGTAACAAGTTACCCACCCTACGCACGTTTTCAGTCCATTTCTTGTGCGTAACATTTACGCACCGTACGTTTCACATGTTTTCGCCATTTCTCGTGCGCGACATTCACGCATCCGATATTTCATTCCTGCAACAACTCATAATCAAGCAACTTGTCACCGTCAAAAATCCAGCGACCCTGGAAGTTTTCATTACGTAACATCATCGGAATCCAGAGTGCGTCATCTTCCCACATCTGTTTATAAGGTATCGCATCCAATGAAACCCAAAGTGGGTTTGCTTCGATGCTCTCGGTAGGAACCCCTTCAAAGTCCCCGGTACGGTATACCCATACGTGAATGGTCAAACCATCTACAAACTGAAAACGATGCTGGCCGCAGTACTGCAAGTTGGAGACGGTGATCCCCAGTTCTTCATGGCACTCCCGGATCGCGCAGGCTTTCGGGCTTTCACCTTTCTCAATTTTTCCGCCCGGACCATTAACCTTACCTTTTCCAATACCGGTTTTCTTGTCAATCAGCAGAATTTTGCCATCTCTGATAACAAACACCAGTGTCGCAGGGATTTCAGCCTGCCAGTTATCCCAATCAACATCTGCAAGCTGATTCATGCCTGTCCATTTCCAATCTTGTTTACACTTTCAATCTGAGTCTCGGCCAAACGCTTATTCGCGGCACCCATATGCCGGGTAAATACTGCTTCGTCGTTCTCAACTACTGCTGTCACCAGTTCATTCAGCACCTTTCGAAAGTGCTCACTAACCTCGGCAGTATTCTCATTTCCCTGTTGAATTTCGTAGTACAGATGCGGGTTCTCAGATACCACCTGTGTAGCAACATTCAACTGTGCATTGAAGGTAGAACTGGAAATTTGTTTTAACAGGGGTACCGCTTCACCACTTTGTGCCAAGGCTCCGGCAAATGCGATATTGACCAGATGCGACAATCCCAATACCCAGGCCATCACTTCATCGTGTTCCTGTAGACTCAGTTCGACACAATCAGCCGCAGTGTGGGCAAACAGTGCCCGTGCCTCAGCAATGGCTTCCTCGTTGCCCACGTTCACAAACAGGATGTGGCGTCCGGACAAGCCAACCTCATCGGGTCCAAACATCGGGTGCACGGAACAGACACGACAACCATTCGCACGCAGTGCATCCAGACCTTCACGCATCGGACTTTTTAACGAGCCGATGTCGAATACAAGACATTGTGGTTTTAATTCTGCCAGGCGCAAAAGAATGTTGTTGCTGGGTCGCAGAGGAACAGCAACTACGATCAGATCATAATCATTCACCGTGGCTTCCCAGTCATCCACCCTGTTGAAGGCTGTCTCGCCATCGACACGGTCGGAAACATCGACGTTGTAGCCCACCATATCGAGGTAGCGTGACATCCATACACCCATCCGGCCCAGGCCACCGATCACAAGGGCGTGCTGGCCATGCCCATGCTCGGACTGGACCAGCTTATAAGTTTCCTGGTTGCTCAGTGAATGATGAATCAGTGTTTGAAGTATGTCGCGTGCGACAGCACCCTCAAGACCCAAAGACTCAGCACGTGCCATGCCACGGTCAATGACCTCACGTTCCCGTTCATAGTGACGAAGTGGCAGACCGGTCCTGAGCTTGTGCTCACCAATGGTTGTAACAACGGCCTGACGCTCTGCGACCAGGTCTACGATACCGGCATCGATCTCATCCAGACGTGTGCGTAATTCAAGCAGTTGACCCGCTGTCAGTGGTGTTTTATTCGACATGAGCTTTGCAAAACTTACGTTTGCCCACCTGCAGAATACCCTCGAAACCGGTCTCCAGTTTCAAAGAGCGATCACTGATCTTCTCCCCATCGATACGAACACCGCCCTGTTTGATCATTCTGAATGCTTCGGAATTGCTTGAAGTCAGCCCGCATTGTGTGAGTGCCGCGGCAATACCAATACCTTCTCCACTGCTAGCCAGGGTCTTTTCCGGAATGTCCTGGGGCATGGCTCCACCGCGGAAACGTGCGATAAAGGTCTCGCGTGCAGCATCCGCCGCTTTACGGTCATGAAAACGTTCGACGATTTCTTCACACAAAAGATACTTGATATCCCTTGGGTTAGTCCCATCGGCAACACTTTGTTTCAGAGCCGCCAGTTCTTCATTACCTTTGAAGCTCAACAGGTCAAAATAGCGCCACATCATCTCGTCAGATATCGACATCAGCTTGCCGAACATTTCGTCGGGTTCATCTGTAATACCGACATAATTGTTCAGTGACTTGGACATTTTCTGCACACCATCGAGACCTTCGAGCAATGGCAACGTAATGATGACCTGTGGTTCCTGACCGTAGTGTTGTTGCAAATGCCGTCCAACCAGCAGATTGAATTTCTGATCGGTACCGCCCATTTCCACGTCGGTTTTCAGCATCACGGAATCATATCCCTGCGCCAGAGGATAAAGCAGTTCGTGCATGCCAATGGGTTGGCCGCTGCGATAACGGTTTTCAAAATCATCCCTCTCAAGCATGCGTGCAACGGTGTATTTCGCTGCCAGGCGGATCATGCCTTCCGAGCCGAGTTCTTTCATCCATTCCGAGTTGAAACGGATTTTGGTTTTTTCCCGGTCAAGGACCTTGAATACCTGCGTGGCATAGGTTTCCGCGTTGGCCAGCACATCTTCCTTTGTGAGCGGCTTGCGGGTTGCGCTTTTCCCTGTCGGGTCACCGATCATACCGGTGAAATCACCAATCAGGAATGTGACCTCGTGTCCCAGGTCCTGAAACTGGCGCATCTTGTTGATCACCACGGTATGGCCAATATGCAAATCGGGTGCGGTCGGATCAAAACCGACCTTGATCCGCAGAGTTCTTCCCGACTCCAGCTTCTTTTGCAGGTCTTCGACCTTGATTATTTCTTCGGTGCCCCGTGAGATCAGTTCCAGGGCCTGTTTTACATCTGTCATATATCTGTCCGTATTCCGCCAGCTTGCTGTGCAATGAGATTAAGAAAATGCATTGTATTGCCTAGCACGATAAGCCTCCACCACAAACTTGCATATTCCACCAATCGCATGCAGCAAAATCACTTACGAATTCTTCTGCCTGTGTTATCTTTAGCGCCGCCTGAACAGATGGCTCCGAAGATGGTCAATATGCAGCATGCAACACAAAACTTTTTTATCCAGACTGCCTGGAATGTTTAAGCAGAATTACTTCAAATTGACCCGAACTAAACTTTTTTTGTTCGCCGTGACCCTTATCGCCTTCGGTTTCGCGCTTGGCGGTCTTGAAACCACTGATGACATTGAAACAGTCACCAACAAAATTGTAGCCCTGGACCTGCCGGACCGGCAAAGTTTCCAAGTACCTCCAACCGATGGCATCTTCGCTACCACCACGGACAGTACTGTCACCGGAATACCACCGCAAATCGAGCAATGGGAAACTGTCACGATCCGCCCGGGACAGACACTGGACGCCATCTTTCGCCAGCAGGGTTTTAGCGCAAACACCTTGCACAGAATCATAACGCTCAGCTCAGAAACCAAACAGCTGAAGAAAATACGACCGGGTGACCTTTTCGAGTTCCAACGACATGATGACAAATCTCTCAAACGTATGCGTTACGCCATCGATGAGTCCCACTACCTGATTATTGACCATGCTGATCAGAAGACTGTTGCAAGTCTCGAAGCCCGGGACATCATGACTGAAAACACCGAGACCAGCGGCACTATTACATCTTCACTTTTCCTGGCCGGTAAGCAAGCCGGTCTCAATGATGGCATGGTCATGAAGCTGGCCAACCTGTTTGGCTGGGATATTGATTTCGTTCTCGATATCCGTGAGGGTGACCGTTTTTTCCTGGTCTATGAAAAAATCTACAGGGATGGCAGTTTTTTACGTGATGGCGAGATCATCGGTGCGACATTTATCAACCAGGGGGAAAAATTCCAGGGAATACGATTTGATATCGACGGCCAGGCACAATATTTCGCGCCTGACGGCCGTAATATGCGTAAGGCATTTTTGCGTGCGCCACTGAATTTTTCCTATATCAGTTCCAGTTTCAACCCGAAACGATATCATCCGATACTCAAGCGTGTTAAAGCGCATAATGGTATTGATTACGGTGCGCCCAAAGGCACACCGGTATTTGCGGCAGGTGATGGAAAAGTAACACGTTCTGCATACGGCAAATACAACGGCCATCACGTATTTATCCAACACGCCAACAGCATTGTCACGAAGTACCTGCATTTTACCAATCGTACGGTCAAACAGGGTCAGCGGGTGAAACAGGGTCAGGTGATTGGTTACGTTGGCGCAACCGGCCTGGCACAGGGCCCCCACCTTCATTATGAATTCCTTCTCAATGGGGTTCACCGTAATCCAAGAACAGTCTCACTGCCCAAAGCAAGTCCTCTCGGCAAAACACAATTGGCCGAGTTCAAGCAAAAAACAGCCCCGGTTTTATCACAGCTAAGCCGTCTGGAGTCCGCCTCAATGTACGCAACTGGTGTACTGCATGGTAACTAATATGAGAGACGAACTCATTATCGGCATGTTGTCCGGCACCTCCCGGGACGGGGTGAACGCCGTACTGGTCAATTTCAACCACGGTTCAATGGATTTATTGCATGCCCTGAGTACACCCTACCCGCCTGCCATCAAGCTGACTCTTGAGCAACTACTTGAAACCGGCAAACCACCATCCGAAGCAGTAGCAAATCTGCTGGACGATAACCTTGGACGTTTCTTTGCCCGCATTGCACAAAACCTGGTGCGCGAAGCCGGTATGGAAATGCGTGACATACGGGCCATCGGTTCACATGGTCAAAACGTATGGCACCAACCCCAGGGAGAAAATCCGGTCAGCATACAACTGGGTAAAGGTGAATTGATTGCCAAGAATACCGGCACAACCGTGGTCAACAATTTCAGGAATTCAGACATACAGTCAGGCGGCCAGGGTGCGCCGCTGGCACCCTTGCTTCATCAACAGCTATTTCGAAGCGCAAACGAAGATCGCGCAGTTTTGAATATCGGCGCGATCGCCAACCTTACGGTATTACCCGTCAGTGGCAAGATAACAGGGTTTGACTGCGGCCCGGGAAATTGCCTGATGGATGCCTGGACCAGGCTTAATCTGCACAAAGATTATGACGACAAAGGAAACTGGGCTCGCAAGGGAGACCTTGATAGCAGTCTACTTGGACGACTATTGGGCGACCCTTACTTCCATCTTCCCGCTCCCAAAAGCACCGGTCTTGAGCACTTCAATATGAATTGGCTAAACAAAGCATTGGCGGATAAAGATCCCAAACCCGTAGATGTCCAGGCCACCCTTGCAGAATTGACCGCCCTGAGTGTTGCCAACAGTCTGGCAGATTTCACCCTGCCGAGACGTTTACTTGTCTGCGGTGGCGGCGCTCACAATGCCTACCTGATGCGCAGGATAGCCGCTGCGTTACCGGAGACGGTCGTGGAGTCCACTACCAGGTACGGTGCAGAACCTGACTGGGTGGAAGGCTTGTTATTTGCCTGGCTTGCCCGTGAAAGACTGAACAAATCTGCCCAGGACACCAGGCTCATTACCGGCGCCAATCGACCTGTTTTATTGGGTGATATTTACAAGCCCTGACTTGCTCATTGTGTATTCCCGCCAAGCCAACTCAGCTCAACACTAAAATACAGCCTGTCTTGCCATCCTGTATTTTGGCTTTTGACTCCATAAACAGCCTCCAATAATCATTTAACTAGGCTGTTTTGACTTCGAACGCATCAAAAAACCAATTCTCAGTTTTACTTATTTATATTTTATATTCAATCACTTAGATGGACGTTCAAAAATGTTTTTTATATATCCATTTTTTATTGACATATGTCAATTAAAAATGGCCATACATGGGCGTATGCTGCGAACGCTTTAGAAAGGAAAATTCACCCTAATGCCGGTGTTTCCGACAACAGTGAGTGATAATTTTGAATACCAAAGAAGTTGTTTTAGAGGATCAATAAGATGATTGTCGCCCTAATTGTTATTACCACGATCATCGCATTTGTTGTGGTCGATCTTGTGCTCCGCATGCTCCTGAAAAGGATGACTGAAACACGTTTGATAAAAGAAAGAGAACACGCACTGGGTGTCGGGCTAAAACTCGATGTGAGCGAAGAAGCATCAACGCTGAAGCGGGTAGAGGTAAACAATCCAAAAGCCCGCATACTGGCCGTGGATGATGAAGAAATAATTCTAAATAGTTTTCGCAAAGTGCTCGTTTACGCCGGCTATAGCATCGACACGGTGGAAAAAGGTGCCGAGGCCTTAGGGCTCATTCGCAGAAATGATTATGATTTTGTTTTCACCGATCTGAAAATGCCCGGGATGGATGGTGTTGAGCTAACCAAGGCCGTCAAGCACTTACGCCCGGATATCGATGTCATCGTCATTACCGGTTATGCATCGATAGAAACAGCAGTAGAAACAGTCAAAGTTGGTGCGATGGACTATGTTGAGAAACCTTTCACCGAGGATGAACTGCTTGGCTTCCTGAAGGCCGCATTGATCAAACGGCAGGACAGGCTTGAAAAGCAAATGCGTCACAAAGTCCGTTTGATCAAGCCGGGAACCCGGGAGTCAAAATCCAGGTTCGAACTGAATGTCCCGGCAGGGGTTTTCGTATCCAAACAACATGCATGGGCAAAGATAGAAATGAATGGTTCAGTTCGGATCGGACCGGATGATCTGATTAGAAAAATCTTTGACAAAATTGACTATGTTGACTTGCCTGAAACAGAACAAATCGTCAAGAAAGGGGAAACACTGTTTACCATAAATTATGGTGACTACAAGTTGGAAATGCCTTCTCCATTAAGTGGAAAAGTCATTACTGTGAATTCCGAACATACTGAGCACCCTGAATGGCTGGCGATCAAACCATTTGAGCTGAGTTGGATGTGCAGAATCGAACCATCCAATCTCGCGGAAGAGTTGCCAGATCTTGGCATCGGGCATGATTCAGTCAGCTGGTATCAAGATGAAATTGCTAGATATCAAGTGCTTGCAGACAAGTACATGGAGGACGTTTCTCAGTACGAATCAAATGAAACAGAAGAAGGCGAGCAACACAGAAAGGCAGAATACGCAAAACTTCTGACCGGGTTTTCGAAACCATTTCTGCAAGGTTGATCGTTTGACTGACGCCATGTGCAAATCGCCCTTGAAGTTTGCCATGACGTCAGTGATTCAGGTTTCAAGTTTATAGGGGTTATTTTTCACTTTTTCACATTTTGTAATTCACAGGAACTAAACCAAACTTATCAGTTCCAGAGGAATCATGAAAATGCAGTTGTTAAATTCGTTACACCTGGTCGTGATTGGCGGCCTGATGCTCGGCATGACCGTAGACGTGGTCGCTGAACCTGAAATCGTCGGATCTCCCAGATGCAAATCCTGTCACAAGTCCAAGACCGGCGACCAGTGGAAAATCTGGACCGAATCCGCTCATGCCAGGGCCTTCGAAACACTGGCTTCTGAGGAAGCCAAAAAAATCGCAGCCGAAAAAGGGCTAGGTGACCCCCAGCAGGAAACTACCTGCTTGAGATGCCACGCGACCGGGGCATTCCTCGGTGCTGATGCGATCATCAGTGATAAGGCAAATTACGCCGATAGCGAGGGTGTAGGCTGCGAATCCTGTCATGGTCCCGGTTCCGACTACAGGCCCAAGAAGATCATGGTAGATCCGGAAGCCGCCAGGAAAGCCGGTCTGCTGGTAGACAGTAGCGCCGAAGCTTGTAGCCAGTGTCATAACGAGGAAAGCCCCACCTTCAAGGGGTTTGATTTTGAGCAGCGCTGGGCCGAGATCAAACACCCCGTCCCCGGTTCGGACGAAGCCTCAGCCGACGTGCCGACAGGCACTTCCAATATGCCGGGCCAGGTCACTTTCACATCATCGGTGGGAGACGTTCTTTTCGACCACAATTTACATGTTAAAGAGCTTAAAACCGAGTGTGCAGAATGTCACCACCAGATTCATGCCAGCGTGCTCGATACACCGCATGAAAGCTACCTGGAGTCTACCTGGATCAATTGTGAAATTTGTCACACCGCAAACCCGGAGATCAAGGAAGACTACTTCAAATGCTCCAGTTGTCATCATTCAGACCCGGACGATACCGCCGATAAGACGCTCAGCTCCAAAGTTGTCATCCATAAAAGCTGTTGGAGTTGTCATGAGTCAGGTACGGGTGTAACTGCCAGTCACGGGTGCAAAGACTGTCACGTTAGGAAACAGAAATAGCAAGGATTTTCATTATAGTTTTGGACTCTGACGAGGTTTCAGACCATGCCAGGGTTAAGGAGTCATCATGGATAGACGAGGTTTTCTAAAAACATCAGTTCTTGTCGGCGGTACTGCTATTGCAGCCAAGCAACTAAATGCCCAGGAACAGCAAGATCCAGAGGAGTATGTCGGAATATTAGTCGACACAACTCGCTGTATTGGTTGCCGGGCTTGTGAAGTCGCCTGTTCTGAAGAGCACGATAATTTTGTTCCGGACGTTATTAACGACGGTGCTCTTGAAGAACGCAGAACAACCAATGAAAAGCAATTTACGGTTGTCAACAAATATGAGACCGAAAAGGGTGATGTATTTGTTAAAACCCAATGCATGCACTGCTACCAGGCCGCCTGCGCAATCGCCTGTCCAACAGAAGCAATGAAGCAAACCGAGGGCGGCCCAGTCATTTGGAGAGGCAACAAGTGTATAGGTTGCCGCTACTGCATGATTTCCTGTCCCTTCAATATGGTCAAGTATGAATTTAATGAATGGAATCCAAGAGTCCAAAAGTGCACCATGTGTTTCGAACGTCTTGAGGCAGGAGAAAAACCCGCCTGTGTCTCATCCTGTCCTACAGATGCACTGATGTTTGGCACCCGGGTGAAAAACCTGGAAGTTGCAAGACATCGTATCTACAACCATCCGGACGAATACGTAAAGCATATTTTTGGAGAGCACGAAGTCGGTGGAACCGGATACATCTATTTGTCGGCGGTGCCCTTTGAGCAACTGGGGTTTCCAACCGACCTCGGCAATACCGCTTATCCTGAATACACAAAACAATTCCTCTACAGCGTACCCCTGGTTCTGTTTGGCGCACCGGCCTTTCTATTAGGGCTCAACGCGCTTGCGGCAAACAACAAGCCGGACATAGATGGAGAATTTGAAGTTGAGTTTGAGCCTGAATCAAGTAATGAGAGGGGCAGGTGATGAATAAGGAAGCCGCTGTTTACGATTCATTTGGCAATTTCTTCAGATTCCTGATCCAGCAGATGAAACCGCGTGGGCCATGGCTCACGCCTTTCAATGTCATCTCAATTCCGGTCATTATTACCGGGGTGATTATCCTGTATTTCCGCTTTGTCTATGGCCTTGGTGCTGTGACCAATTACTCACAGGAAGTCCCCTGGGGCCTGTGGAAGGGTTTAAACGTTGTTACTGGTGTTGCCCTTGCTGGTGGTGCCTATGTCATCACGTTTGCGGTTTATGTCCTCGGGGTGAAAAAGTACAAGTCGATCGTGCGTATTACCGTTTTAAACGGGTTCATGGCCTACTCTTTCTACGCTGGCGCCCTGTTGCTTGACCTGGGCCGACCATGGTTTGGCTTAAATCCTTACATCGGTAATTCATTTGGATTCAGTTCCATTCTGTTTCTGATTTGCTGGCATTTCCTGCTTTACATGGCGGCAGCATTTGTCGAGTTTTCTCCGGCCGTAGCGGAGTGGATGCATTGGGAGAAAGCCCGCAAGTTTCTTGCCAGCCTTACCCTGGCCACGGTCATTTTGGGCATCTCATTGTCACTGCTGCATCAATCCGGTCTCGGCGCCTTGTACCTGATGGCCAAAACCAAGATTCACCCGCTGTGGTGGTCAGAATTTATACCGATTCTGTTTTTCGTCTCCAGCATTTACGCAGGCTTGTCGATGATAATCATCGAAGGAACCATCAGCCACAAGGTTTTCAAGAAATATATTGAACCCAGCAGCCATCATTCTTTTGACGACATTGTTCTGGGTCTCGCCAAAGGCGCGGCCATCACCATGTTTGTCTACTATTTTTTCAAAGCACTGCTTTTTGTGCATGAACACCAGTGGGGATTTCTCAACGACGGGTTTGGCCTGTGGTATCTTGTTGAAGTCATCGGCTTTGTATTAGTTCCTGCACTGATGTTTGCATTTGGCTACAAGCATAGAAATCTTAAGATCATTAAAATCGCCGCTGCCATGGCATTGATAGGAATTGTGCTCAATCGTCTCAACATCTCAATAATCTGTTTCAACTGGTATGCGGAAGTTCGTTATATTCCAAACTGGAAGGAATTCATTGTGTCGATGACGGTGATCTTTGTTCAATTCTGGATATTCCGATGGATTGTCACTCGCATGCCAGTGTTAAGCTCAACTAGTCATTACAAATAGAATGGGAAACTAAAATGGACTCATTTACTTATGTAAATATTTTTGAAGCAAAAGGTCTGGAGTACCTCCTCCTGTTGTGTTTTTGGGGGTTGTTTATTTATCTGGTCAAATATCTCAAAACGCCGGCAAAAAAACCAGAAGACACATAGTAAGTAACACCGTCTTGGGGTAATCCATGCTCAATAGCAAAATCGGTCTTAAACTAACCTTCGGTGTCGTACTGACGGTCCTTATAGCGATCGGCATTTTTGCCTACTTCAATATTCAATCCGAAAACAAGAGCCTGCTCATGGAAGTAGAGCGGCACGCGAATCAATTCAGCGAGCACCTCAAGGCGGACATGGGCTACGACATGCTGCACCAGGACCGGAAGCGGATTCGGGAAGGAATCCAACGCATCGGCCAACAGGATGCCGTTGATCACATCCGTGTATTCAACAAACCGGGGGAAATCGTCTATTCGTCGGACCCGAACGAGATCGGGACTGTTGTCAATATGAATGCAGATGTCTGCAACCGTTGCCATGGTGAAGGGGTCACCCTGTCTTCTCTGGAGGGGCAGGCGCGCATGCGGATCTTCCACAGTGATGAGGATTCAACACGAATGCTGGGTATTATCAACCCGGTTTACAATGAAGCAAGTTGCTGGACAGCGGACTGTCATGCGCATCCCTCATCGCAGGCAGTGCTTGGAATGCTGGATGTCATCCTGCCTCTCACCGAGGTTGACCGGAACATCCGTCGCAGCCAGATAGCCGTTGTCGTGCTCGCCATCAGCGTTATCCTCATCCTGAGTCTTATCGTTGGTTTCATGGTCCGGTGGTGGATCGACCGCCCGGTTCAGGAACTGCTCAAGGCGATGAAGCACGTATCCGGTGGGAATCTCGCATACCGGGTCGAGGTGACAAGAAACGATGAGTTGGCAATGCTGGCCAAGTCCTTTAACAATATGACCGAAAATCTGGCACAGGCACGCTTGCAACTTTTTCAGTCTGATAAGCTCGCCTCCCTGGGCAGACTGGCCGCCGGAGTGGCACACGAGATCAACAACCCGTTGACGGCCGTACTCACCAACAGCAGTTATCTGCTGAAACGGTCGCAGAAACAACCCGAGGTGGTTGATGATCTTAAAATCATCGTTTCCGAAACCATCCGGTGCCGCGAGATCGTTAAGAGTCTTTTGGATTTTGCCCGACAAACCACCCCGAAAAAACGCAAGGCTGACGTCAACGAAATTATTCACCGCGCAGTCACCGTGCTCGAAAATCAACTTTCAATAGGAAGGATCGAACTGATCATGGATCTGGACGACTCGCTTCCCAAGGTGACCGTGGATGCCAATCAGATTCAGCAGGTTTTCATCAACCTGATTGCCAATGCATCGGATGCCATCGGTAAAGACAGCGGTACCATTAAAATCACAAGCAAGACGATAAACCTTAGCGCCAAGGGCGTCCTTCAGATCAAACGTGCACTGTGTCGAAAGCGGCATGATCTCGTTGACAGGAAGGTTCAGATTGATGCCAAACCTGCCATCAGCATGCGCTATCGCAAGAAAAAGGACACCGGACTGATCCACCTCAACCCCATGTATGGCTCAAACGAGCACCGCCTGAACGGCATGCCTGCTATCGAGGAAGGTGTCGAACTCCAGTGTCCGGATTGTTCGACTTCGCTGATGGCAGAAGGAGAGCTTTGTCCGAAATGCAACGCCCCCATCTACGCATTCGAGGTACCCCTGAAAGGTCTCGTTCGAGGTTGCCTGCGGGATGGGTGCGGTTGGCATCGCTGGGAGCAGGTCGACTCCGGCTGGAATGATGAGTACGTGGAAGTCCGGGTGACAGACGACGGCAGCGGTATTCCCAAATCGCAGTTACCAAAACTCTTTGAACCGTTCGCAACGACAAAGGGCCAAAAGGGAACGGGTCTGGGCCTCGCCGTTACCTGGGGGATAGTGGACAACCACAACGGCACGATTACCGTGGAAAGTGAGGTTGGAGTAGGTTCAAGTTTTATAATCCGAATACCGGTGGGATCATGAGTCAGCTAAAGGATATCCTCGTCATAGATGATGAACCCACGATCACCCAGGTCGTGGTAAAAGTATGTACCGCGGAAGGCATGACAGTCACCGCTGCAAACGATGTGACTGAGGCCCTTGAATGTCTTGAGAAATGTAATTTCCGCCTGGCGCTCTGCGACATCATGATGCACGGCCTCGATGGCTTCCAATTCCTCGAAGAACTCGATGAGCGGGGAATCCACACACCCGTGGTCATGATGACCGGCTACTCCACTATGGAGAATGCCGTCAAGAGCCTGGCATCGACTGGTGCTGTGGACTACATACCCAAACCGTTCACCGCAGATGAATTGCTCACCGTCATTAACCGTAGTCTCCGTTGCGGCAAACTCCTCGAGAAAGCTGAGTCGGCCAGCCTGCAGAGGGTTGGCTCCATGAGTTACGTACCCTGCCCTGCAAATTATTACGGACTCGGTTATGTCAGCTGGGTTTTAATGGAGGATGAGGGTATCGCGCGGATCGGAGTGAGCGACCTGTTCCTTAAGGCGGCGCGGGGTATCAAGCAGTTCGAGTTGTCATTGCCCGGTGAATCACTTGTGCAGGGCGTTCCTTGCGCCGTTGCGACATCCCCGGACGGATTGGAGCATGAAATCATGTGCCCGATGGGTGGCGAGATTCTTGAAGTCAATGAGCAGGCACAATCGAACCCTTCACTGGTCGAGAAGGACCCGTATTTCAGAGGCTGGTTGTACCGGATTCTACCGTCCAATCCAGCGGCCGATTTGCGCTGGTTGAGTTTATAAAGTCGCGAAATAGTATGCGCATTTTCACAATGCGTTGAAGGGTTTTACCGATGCTCAACAAATTGCTTGTCTGTATTCCAGGGCGCAACCTTCAGTAACAAAAGCAAGCCCGGAATCGCGACCAGGATACAGACGATGAAGAACGAGGTGTAACCTATCGCTTCGATAATAAAACCGGTTGATGCGTTCGCAAACGTTCTGGGTACGGCAACAAAACTCGTGAACAACGCAAACTGTGTTGCCGTGAAGGCCTTACTGGTCTCTCGTGCCATGTATGCGGTCAGGGCCACTGCACCCAATCCTACACCCAGATACTCGCCACTGACTACGATAAATAAACCCAGCGGATGATGACCCACCGTACTCAACCAGACAAAACCCAGGATAGTGAACATCTGTACAAAACCAAATATCCACAGCGCCCGGTTAATGGTCAATTTTAACATCGCGATACCGCCAATGATGCCACCGGCAATCACGGACCAGAGTGCGGCGACCTTGGCGATGGAACCGATCTCTGTTCGACTGAATCCCATATCGAGGTAAAACGGCGTCGCCAGTGCTGTCGCCATATTGTCACCGAGCTTGTACAAGAACATGAAAGCAAGTATGGCCAGACCTGCCATAAATCCATCGCGCGAAAAAAACTCGACAAATGGATCGACGACCGCCTGGCGTAAGGTGCCGGGAGCCAATGCATCATCGCTGACCTCCCTGATTAGCAGTGTCGTCGCAATGCCCACACCCATAAAAGCGGCGGTCACCCAATACACTGTTGACCAGGGCAGGTGATCAGACAGGATCAATGCCAGTGAACCAGGTACCAGTGAAGACAATCGATAGGCATTAACAAAAAGAGAGGTACCGGTCCCAAGCTCATCATCGGCCAGCAACTCACGCCGGTAGGCATCAATGACAATATCCTGGCTGGCACTGAAAAGAGAAATGACAAACACCGTGACGACAATCGCCTGCAGCGAGACAGAAGGATCAAAACGACCGAGCGCCGCGATCGAAAACAGCAGACCAACCTGGGTCAACAGCGCCCAACCCCTGCGTCTGCCGAGAAACGGCAGCTTGTAGCGATCCATTAAAGGAGACCAGGCAAACTTCCAGGTATAGGGAAGCGATACCAGCGCGAACAGACCAATGGTCGCCAGGTCTACCTCGTGACTGCGTAACCATGCCGGCACCAGTTGAAACAATACATAGAGTGGCATTCCCGAGGCAAAGCCAAGGAAAATACAGATCACCATCCTGCGATTCAGCAGGATATCCTGCCAGCGGCGGGGTTCAGTATTCAACTAACTGATTTCGTAGTCGTAATCGATGGTCAGCGGGGCATGATCGGAAAAGCGCTCTTCCTTATAGATCTCTGCCGTATGTGCCGTCACCGCCACAGCGGGTGTAGCGACATGGTAGTCAATACGCCACCCGGTGTTGTTGGCCCATGCCTGACCCCGGTTCGACCACCAGGTGTATTGGTGCTCACCGGTCTCTACCTGACGAAAAACATCAACCATGCCCACCGAACCAAATAATTCATCCATCCAGGCACGTTCTTCGGGCAGGAATCCTGAGTTCTTCTGGTTCGAACGCCAATTTTTGATATCTATTTTTTTATGGGCAATATTCCAGTCGCCACAGATGATGTACTCGCGACCTTCATTCACCATGGCCTTGAGTAAAGGCTGCAAATAATCCATGGTCTGATACTTGATCTGCTGACGTTCTTCCTTTGAAGACCCCGATTGCAGGTAAAGGGAAATGACACTCAAGTTTCCGAAATCGGCCCTGATCCAGCGACCTTCGCAATCCATCACATCCCAGCCGATGCCAAAATGCACTTTATCGGGCTTATGGGGGGTGTAGATTGCCACCCCGCTGTAGCCCTTTTTTTGCGCATCATGAAAATACCTGTGATAGCCATCCGGTGAGAATAGCGGGTCTGACAGTTGGTGCTCCTGGGCCTTGGTTTCCTGGATACACACAACATCCGGCTTCTGATTTTGCATCCATTCAAAAAAGCCTTTGCGGGCCGCTGCCCGGATGCCGTTGGTATTGACACTGATTATGCGCATGGGATGAATTCTTCTGTATTGATAAAAACACCGGCAGCATAACCGCCCTTGGTCATGATTGCAGCTAATTAGGGTGACATATTGCAGCTGCATATTGCAGCTGCATATTGCAGCTTTGGCTAAGCCGCGAGATACTCTCCGGATGCAAAACTATAAACAGGCATTTTTTGAGCTTGCCATGGCACAGGGTAATCTGAAGTTTGGCGAATTCACACTGAAATCCGGACGTGTGAGTCCTTATTTTTTCAACGCCGGCGGATTCGATGATGGCCGCAGCCTCGAGTTACTTTCTGAATGTTATGCACAAGCCATCATTGATTCAGGTCTTGAGTTCGATATGCTGTTCGGACCGGCCTACAAGGGCATTCCACTGGCTGCCGGCATTGCAATCATGCTGAATGCCAGTCACCAGCGAAACGTCCCGTTTGCCTATAACCGGAAGGAAGCCAAGGATCATGGCGAGGGTGGCACCCTGGTTGGTGCCGAACTCGAAGGACAGGTACTCATCACCGATGATGTGATTTCGGCAGGTACATCGGTGCGTGAGTCGATTAACTGGATTCAGCAAGCCGGAGCCAATGCCTGCGGTGTGGCGATCGCCCTCGATCGCGAGGAACGTGGTAGTGCTGCGAAATCCGCTGCTCAGGAAGTTGAAAGTGAGTTTGGCATACCCGTTATTGCCATTGCAGGCCTGGGCGATCTGATTGAATTTCTTGAAACACGGTCTGTTGCAGATATCGACATCAAGGCCATTCAGCGGTATCGTAATGACTATGGAATATAGCCCGCGCACAAGCTTCCTACCCCGGCCCTGGATAGTGGCAGTTCTTGTCACTGGAATACTAAGCCTTTCTGCCACGTCGGTCTCTGCTGAGACCTATCGCTGGAAAGATAAAGATGGAAAAGTACACTACGGTGTGACCATACCAGCGGAGTATGCGGAACAACCCTATGACATCCTGAATAGTGCGGGCATTGTGGTCGAACACGTCGAAGACACCTCTATTCCACAGGATGTTATCGAGGAAAAAAAGATCCTGGCAAGACAGCCGTTAATCTCGGAAGAAGTACGCCGGATCCAGTCCGACAAGCTATTGGTTATTCAATACGAGTCTGAGGAAGATATCATCAATGCGCTTGCATTGGAGATCGCCCAATTAGGATACGATTCAAGGTTAATTGATCAATCCTATGAAAGTACCAGTACATCCATCAGGAATCAGATCAGGCAAGCTGCTGACCAACAACGAGCAGGTCAGGAGATCAGCGCTGACCAGCAGAAAGAAATTGCCAGTCTCTATACCCGGCGTGCCAGGGATGGGAGAAGACGATCAGCAATACAACATAGAGAGAAAGACATCCGCGCGCGCTTCCAGGAAGACCTTGATCGGTATCGTTCCCTGACATCAGAAAACAGGAAAACTGATGAAGAGCAGGCAGATCAGGGTTAGTGTGGTTACACGACACTAGATTCTTTCTGATCCGAAGCCCCGAACACCCATGTTTACCCGCTGCCCACAATGTAAAATTGTTCACCCACTTAGCGCAGCACTGGTATCCCATGCCCGCGGCTTGGTGCAATGTGGGGAGTGCGGTAGAACTTTCAGCGCACTGAGTTTCCTTTTCGACAGCTGGCCGTCCGGTCAGGCCCATGGGCCCGCCCGGGGACCCAATGCAGCACCGCCCGTACTCCGGGTTACCAAAACAGCCGATGACAAGATCAGCACTCCTGAGAGTGATGAGCCTGAAGATGCTGAGAGCAAGCCAAAGCACCTGGCCTGGGGTCTGACAACAGCTCTGCTGGTTCTACTGACCACAGTCAACATCGCCTGGACCTTTCGTGAACCAATTCTCGAAAACCCAACAGTGAGCGGCTGGTTACAGGCTGAACCGGAAGGACTATTGAAAGATCCGCAACAGGTGCAACTTGTCAGTCGCGACATGCACACACATCCAACACGCTCCGGTATCCTGATATTAAGCCTCACCTTTGTGAACCTCGCGCAATACAGCCAGGCATTTCCGCAACTGGAAGTAACATTGCTGGATGCTGCAAACCAGCCGGTTGCACGACGGCGTCTCCAACCGGCAGACTATTTGCGCCCCGGAGCGGACATCAAGAGCGGTCTGGCGAAAGATGTATATCTGCCGGTTCTGCTAGAGCTCGGAGACCCCGGAGAACAGGCTGTCGGCTTTGAAATCCGGTTTCTATAAAGATTCTGCCGTAAAAGCAGGGGGAGGTATTCAGGCCGGCTAAAATCCGACCAATCTCACGGCCAATAAATGACGTTTTCGTGACAATTAACAAGCGTTCCAGCTACCAATTATGTTAGTGTCCATAGAAAATATCCATTCATCAGTAAACGACTACACAAAGACATCATGAACGCAGATTCAGACCACAATATCCCCCTCCGACAACACGTACAAAACACCGTCAGCAGATACCTTGAGGACATGGGCAATACCGCGCCTGAAAACCTGTACCAGATGCTGCTGGCCGAAATCGAACCGCCACTGATTGAAGAAATTCTGAAATGCACAGGTGGCAACCAATCACGGGCGGCGGATATGCTGGGGATTACCCGCAACACCCTGCGCACAAAGATGCGACGGTATTCGATTCAGGCACGATCAAGCAAAATTACCCGGCTACACCGGTGACCGGAGTCAGGCTTGGGTATCGCCCTGTGTTCATCACACTGAATTTTTAATTGACCAACCACCAAAAGCAGAGCACACATGTCATCACCTAACAAGTTCGCACTCATCAGCGTTTCAGATAAAGCCGGCCTGGTAGATTTTGCCCGGCGATTACTGGAACTCGGCTTCACCTTGCTAAGCACAGGTGGCACTCAAAAACTATTGGCTAAAGCCGGGCTAGCCGTAACCGGCGTCAGTGAATACACCGGTTTTTCAGAAATCATGGACGGACGTGTAAAAACCCTGCACCCGCGCATTCATGGCGGCATTCTCGGTCGCCAACAGGATGAAGATGTCATGCGGGCACAGGATATCCCACCCATTGACCTGGTCATCGTCAACCTGTATCCCTTTGAAGCAGTCACCGCAGATACGAGCTGTAGCCTTGAAAATGCGATTGAAAACATTGATATAGGTGGGCCAGCGATGGTAAGGGCAGCGGCTAAAAACCACGCACGCGTCTCGGTTGTCGTGGACCCGGGTGATTATGCCGAAGTCGCTGACGAATTGGCTTCCGATGGTGGTGTATCAGAAAACAAAAGATTCAAGCTGGCGACCAAGGCATTTGCCCATACCGCCCGTTACGATGGCCTGGTGTCCACCTACCTGAGTCGTAAATCCGGTCACGACGGGGAAACACGTGACTTGCCCGAATACATCACACCACAGTTTCAAAGCAAGCAGGCGTTACGCTACGGAGAGAACCCGCATCAATCAGCTGCTTTCTATGTTGAATCAGGTTCCAAACCAACAGGTATTGCCGCCGCTAAACAAATCCAGGGTAAGGAACTCTCCTATAACAACATCAACGATGCGGATGCCGCCCTGGAATGTGTCAATCAATTTGGCCAACAGCCGACCTGCGTCATCGTCAAACACGCCAATCCCTGTGGTGTCGCCATGGGCAGTAACAACGGCGAGGCCTATCTGAATGCATTTGCGACCGATCCGGTTTCGAGTTTCGGCGGTATCATTGCTTTCAATCAACTGGTGAACACTGAAGTCGCCACGGCCATCATTGACAAGCAATTCGTAGAAGTTGTCATCGCACCAGCGTTCAGCGATGGCGCCACTGAGCGATTTGCCAGCAAGCCCAATGTCCGTTTACTTCGGGCAAGTCCGAATGGTCCCGCCAGTATGGCAATGCACTATCAACGGGTATCCGGTGGATTGCTGGTACAGCAAAAGGATGCAGACAGGATCAGCAGAGAGGATTGTCGCTGTGTCACTGACCGGCAGCCAACAGAGCAGGAATGGCTGGACATGCTGTTTGCCTGGAAAGTTGCCCGCATGGCCAAATCCAATGCCATTGTCTACGCCGCCGGCGGCCGAACACTCGGAGTCGGTGCAGGGCAGATGAGCCGTGTAGATTCGGCCCGCATCGCACGCTGGAAAGCCGCTGATGCCGGCCTTGAGCTTGCGGGTGCTGCGATGGCATCCGATGCCTTCTTCCCGTTCAGAGATGGCATTGATACCGCAGCTGAGGCCGGTATCAAGGCCGTCATCCAACCCGGTGGCTCGATGCGTGATGATGAGGTTATTGCAGCGGCCAACGAGTTCGGCCTGGCAATGGTATTTACGGGCGTGCGTCATTTCCGCCATTGATGCGGTTGGTGATCATTCAAAATCGCCACGCATGGATTTGTATATGGCGCACGATTTAAACACTAATGCCGTTGCGTGCATAAATGTTACGCACGGTTAATATCAATAATTCGTGCCGATATCGTAGGGTGGGTAACTTGTTACCCACGTTTACAATTAATAATTCGTGCTTAACATTTGCGCACCGTACGACGCTCTTCCGTTACAATATTCTCACAGAATCAATGTTTCGTGCGTAACAAGTTACGCACCCTACAAAAACCTGAGTGGAAATAATCCCGGATGAAAGTACTTATCGTTGGAAGTGGTGGTCGTGAACATGCTCTGGCTTGGCGTGTCGCACAGTCCGACCAAGTAGAGACTGTTTATGTTGCGCCTGGAAATGCCGGTACCATTTTTGAGAATAAAGTGGAGAACGTGACAGTGGGCAGTGACGATATTGATACGTTGCTCAAATTCGCCACAGACAATCAGATTGGTTTAACCATCGTCGGCCCCGAAGCACCATTGGTAGCAGGAATCGTTGATCAATTCACACAAGCTGGCCTGCCCTGCTTTGGTCCTTCAGCGGCTGCAGCCCAACTGGAAGGTTCAAAGGCATTTGCTAAAGATTTCATGGCCCGGCATAACATCCCCACCGCAGCCTATGGCAACTTCACTGATATTGACGAGGCTATCGCTTTTATCCACGATCATGGCGTACCGATCGTGGTCAAGGCCGACGGCCTGGCAGCGGGCAAGGGCGTGATTATTGCTCAAACAATTGATGAAGCAGAATCAGCTGTAAAAGACATGCTGGCGGGCAATGCTTTTGGTGAAGCCGGCCACCGCGTGGTCGTCGAGGAGTTTCTCAGTGGCGAGGAGGCCAGTTTCATCGTCATGGCCGATGGCAAACACATTCTTCCGCTGGCCACGAGCCAGGATCACAAGGCCCGGGATGAGGGTGACCTGGGTCCGAATACCGGTGGTATGGGAGCATATTCACCGGCACCCGTCATCAATGCCGAGTTGCATGACAGAGCCATGAGACAGGTCATCGAACCGACCGTACGAGGCATGGCTGAGCAGGGCATGCCGTTTACCGGTTTTTTGTATGCCGGACTGATGATTTCACCTGATGGTGAAATCAAGGTTCTCGAATTCAATGTACGGTTTGGAGATCCGGAAACCCAACCCATACTGATGCGCCTGCAATCCGACCTGTCAGAGCTTTGCCTGGCAGCAGTTAACGGGAAACTGGACCAGGTCGATGCCATATGGGATCCGAGACCGGCGTTGGCCGTTGTGATGGCAGCAGGTGGTTACCCCGGTAGCTACACAAAGGATCATGCTATTACCGGATTGAATGCTGCGAACCAGGACCTCACGCGTGTCTTTCACGCGGGAACCAAACTGCTTGATGACGAGGTAGTCAGCTCAGGTGGAAGAGTTCTATGTGTTTGCTCAGTGGCTGACAGCGTCGTTGATGCAGCAAAGGCAGCCTACGCTGGTTGCGACAAAATCCACTGGAAGGGCGCCTTTTCCCGACCGGATATCGGTTATCGCGCGATCGCCAGGGAACATGGTACTTCTTAAAAATGGATGTATCCCACCTGCTTGATGAACTGAATGAAGAACAGCGCAAGGCGGTCACTTCTCAATCACAACACACCCTGGTGCTCGCCGGGGCCGGTAGTGGCAAGACCCGTGTCCTGATCCATCGCCTGGCCTGGCTGATCCAGGTTGAGCATATCTCGCCACTTAGCATTATGGCGGTGACTTTTACCAATAAAGCTGCCGGTGAAATGCGTGAGCGCGCACAGAATTTGTTACAGGTATCCGCGCGCTCAATGTGGATTGGTACTTTTCACGGTATTGCCCACCGCTTGTTGCGTATGCACTGGCAGGAAGCCGGATTGCAGGAGAATTTCCAGATTCTCGACTCCGATGACCAGTACCGTGTGCTGAGACGCCTGATCAAGGAAGAGGGCCTGGATGATGCCCAGTGGCCTGCAAGACAGGCTCAGTGGTACATCAATGCGCGTAAGGATGAAGGCCAGCGACCAGACGCCATTGAACACATGGGTAATCCGATAACGACCCAATGGGTGCGAATCTACGAGCTTTACCAGGCTTATTGTGAGCGTGCCGGACTGGTGGATTTTGCCGATCTTCTGCTGTACGCACACGAGCTCTGGCTGAACAACCCAACACTGCTGGAGCACTACCGCAATCGCCTGAGTCATCTGCTGGTAGACGAATTTCAGGACACCAACTCCATTCAGTATGCCTGGATACGCATGCTGGCCGGCGCTAGTGGCAGCGTCATGGTGGTGGGTGACGATGACCAGTCCATCTATGGCTGGCGCGGGGCACAGGTTGAAAATGTGCAACATTTCGGCCGTGACTATGCACCGGTACAGACCATTAAGCTGGAACAGAATTATCGTTCTACCGGTAATATCCTGGAAGCTGCAAATGCCTTGATCGCCCACAACGAAGAACGCCTGGGCAAGAAACTCTGGACCGCCGGCGATGAGGGGGCCCCGATAACGCTTTACTCCGCCTTTAATGAGCAGGATGAAGCTCGCTTTGTTGTACAACAGGTAGAACAGTGGTTGGCCAAGGGCAGGCGTGCAGATGAAGCTGCCATTGTCTACCGCACCACTGCCCAGTCGAGACTGTTCGAAGAATACCTGCTCAAGGCATCCATTGCTTATCGTGTTTATGGTGGACTGCGCTTTTTTGAACGGGCTGAAATCAAGGATGCCTTGGCCTATCTGCGTCTGATTCAGAACCCGAATGATGACGCCGCCATGGAACGTGTCATCAATACACCCACCCGTGGTATCGGTCAGAAAACACTCTCCACATTGCGTTTGCAGGCACGTGAAAGCAGCTTGCCGTTGTGGCAGGCGGCCCAAGAGGGTATTCTTCACAAACAGATGCCTGCCAGGGCGCTGGCGGCGGTAAACAACTTCATGCAACTCATATCCGCCATGCGTGAGCGCGTGGAAAACTGGACATTGGGTAACCAGATGCAAGCTGTGATTGAAGACAGCCAACTGGTTAGTCATTATGAAAAAGAACCACGGGACAAGATGGAATCCCGGGTCGAAAACCTGCGCGAGTTGGTCAATGCGACCGAGGCTTTCATATTACCCGCAGAAGATGAAGAGGCAGGTATGACCGACCTGCAGTCATTCCTCAGCCATGCGGCACTTGAGGCTGGCGAAACACAGGGTGAAGCCTGGGATGATTGCGTACAGTTGATGACCATGCATTCGGCCAAAGGTCTCGAGTTTCCAATGGTGTTTATCGTGGGTATGGAAGACGGCCTGTTCCCACATCAGCGCAGTGTCACCGAGGCGGGTGGACGACTCGAAGAAGAACGCCGGCTTTGCTACGTGGGTATCACCAGGGCACAGGAACATCTCTGCCTCAGTTATGCCGAGGTCAGACGTATGTATGGTTCGGAAAATCATTGCCGGCCATCACGTTTCCTGGATGAAATACCATCAGGATTGATACAGGAGATACGGCCAAGGATGCAAGTTCAACGGCCATGGGCCAGCCCAAAAGCACCGGAATACCGGTCGTCCAGTTCAAATATCAAGCAGGACTGGCCGTTCCAATTGGGTGCGTCGGTTAACCACAAAAAATTTGGCAGCGGCACAGTCATCAGTTTTGAAGGTTCCGGCGAGCATGCCCGCGTACAGGTCAATTTCAATCGCGTGGGAGCCAAGTGGCTGGTGTTGGCCTATGCAAACCTGGAAACATGAAGGCTGCTCCTGTCAATATCCGTCTCGCCTGGGGCACCATGGAAGGTCTGCACTGGTCGAGGCCCGGTAAACCAAAACTGCTATGTCTGCATGGTTGGCTGGACAATGCCGCATCCTTTGTACCCCTGTCGCCCTTCTTAAAGGATTTTGACCTGCTGGCAGTGGATTTTGCAGGACATGGATTCTCATCACACAGACCGGAAACCTCCCAATACTATTTTCCCGACAACCTTTTTGACGTGGACGCGGCACTGGATGTTTTGGGTTGGGACAAATGTCACATCATCGGCCACTCAATGGGTGGTGGTGTCGCAAGTTGCTTTGCCGCGGCCCTGCCCGAACGGGTAAACCGGTTGGTGTTGCTGGATGCGGTGGGCGTAATGACGCTGCCAACCGATCAGGCAGCACGACAATTGCGTCTGTCCATGATGTCGGTACGTAAAAGCCGAAGCTTCCTCAGACCCTACGAATCAGTTGAAGAGGCCATAGGTGCGCGGCAAAAAAACTCGCCTCTATCCGATGAGACTGCCCGTCTGCTTTGTGAGCGTTCGCTGGAACATACCGGTGACTATTACCAATGGCGTACCGACCCACGCCTGAATTGGCGTTCACCGCAGTTGCTGAACGAAGCGCAGGCATTGAATCTGCTGGCCGCCATTCGCTCACCCACACTGGTCATGACTTCGCCTGTAGTTTTAAAATACTTAGACGAAGACATGCTGCAGAAGCGGCTTTCAACCATCGGCAACTGCACGCATATGACCAATGATGGTCATCACCATTTTCACATGGAACAGGCCGGGCAGGTTGGTGCCTGCATCACCGAATTTCTGCTGCGTTAGCGCTTCTCGATATAGAACCACTATGTCTTCGAAGTGCTGCCTTGCAGCTAACAGCTTGTGAGCTTGCTGATCCGACGTTTTAGGGTTTACACTGCACTAGTCATGACAACAGCTAACACGCAAATCCCAAACCGTGAACGATTGATTTTCGCACTGGATGTACCCGACATCGAAAAGGCGCAGGCCCTTATTTCCGGGCTCGGGGATTCGGTAGAATTTTATAAGCTGGGTCTGGAGGTTTTTTTATCCGGACATTATTTCGAGCTGATGGCAGAGCTTAAAGGCAAGGGCAAAAAGGTCTTTGCCGATCTGAAACTATTTGATATTCCAGCGACCGTGGCCGCTGCCGTCAGGCAACTTGCCCGGCATGAAGTCGATTTTTGTACGGTTCATGGGAACGACAGCATGCTCAAGGCAGCAGCAGACGCCAAGGGCAACATGCAAATACTGGCAGTGACCGCCCTGACCAGCCTGGACCAGGGCGACCTGGACGACCTGGGATTCAAATGTGATGCAGCGACACTGGTTCTATCACGCGCGCGCCGGGCACTGGCACTTGGATGTGATGGCGTGGTTTCATCCGGCATGGAGGTCGGTGCTCTGCGTGAACATGCGCACCCCCGTCTGATTACAGTCTGCCCCGGTATCCGGCCAATACACAACGATGACGACCAGCAACGGGTCATGACACCGTTTCAGGCCATCCGGGATGGAGCGGACTACCTGGTAGTTGGCAGACCCATTCGAGCCGCGAGCGACCCGGCAAGCGCCGCTGAGGCCATTCAGGAAGACATCGCCCGCGCCCTCGCAAGTAACTGAGACTTAACAAAAACTTTACTTTTAGGCCAGTTAGTCGTAAAAAGGGTTCCGACTTTTTTACTGTGGGTATTGACTTTAGTTAATGTTTCACATTACGATACGGCTGTAACTAACTAATAGAAGAATAATTTCTTACAAATACAGCTTCACCGATCCTCTCCGGCTCTGCCGGATTTTCCGGGCAGGCCTCATGCCTCGCCCGGATTTTTTATGCGCGCTCACAAAACCAAGCTAGAATAGGAACATCACACAACAAATACGGACTGATGGGTAAACAAGAAAAACCAATTGCATTGCTCGCGAAACTGAAATTACGCTGGTATTTGATCCTGCGGGATATCCTGGGTTTATGGGTCAAGCCCAAGGTACAGGCCGATGCCGATGGAAATATTGGTTCGACCAGTGACCAGGCGGTCTGTTATGTCATGGATTCATATGCATTGTCATCTGTATTGATCCTGGACAAGTGCTGCGAAAAAAATAATCTGAGCCGCCCATTATTGTCAGTACCCGGTATTCCGGAAAGTTCTTGCCGTTCCTATGCCGTACTAAAACGACTTAAAGGCCTCTTTTTCCGTCGCCCGGTTACACGTTCCCATTCCGAGATGTTGGAACTCATGGTCGAAAAAAGCTGGGAGAATCCCGAGCTGGATATAATGCTGGTTCCCATCACCGTGCTGGTGGGACAAAGACCAAGCAAGGAAAGTGGTCTCACACGCAGCATTTTTGCGGAGAACTGGGAAATCGGTGGAAGGTTTCGCCGTTTGTTCAGCACACTGGTTAATGGCCGCAGGACCTTTTTGCAGTTTAGCCGCCCTATTTCCCTAAGAGACCTTGCTGCCGAGGGTCTTGACTCGTCGTTGGCTTTAAGAAAAGTCTCACGCATACTCCGGGTGCACTTCAAACGCGTACGGACTGCTGCCATCGGACCGGATCTCTCTCACCGCCGCACAATGGTCGACCGGGTCGTCAACTCACCCACCGTTCGTGCGGCCATCGATGACAAGGCACGCCGTTCCGGTATTCCCGTCGAGAAGACCCGTCGCCAGGCCGTAAAGTACACGCGGGAAATTGCCGCCAATTATTCCTATTCAGCGATCGTGATCGCCGAAATCCTGGTTTCCTGGCTTTGGAACCGCATTTACAACGGCATCAAGGTTAATAATTTTGAGGGTCTTCAGCACAATGCGCTAGGTCACGAGGTGATTTATGTGCCTTGTCACCGTAGCCACCTTGACTATGTGCTGGTTTCGTACCTGGTGCACGAACATGGCTTCATTCCGCCGCACATCGCTGCAGGCATCAACCTTAACTTACCCGTTGTCGGTTCGCTGGCGCGACGCTGTGGTGCGTTTTTTCTTCGCAGGAGCTTTCGTTCGCACAAGCTATACGCTGCCGTGTTTTATGAATACCTCAGCATGATTCAAACCCAGGGTGTCGCTCTTGAGTACTTTATTGAAGGTACCAGGAGCCGTACCGGGCGTATGCTGCCACCCAAAGGCGGGATGCTGGCCATGACAGTCAGGAGTTACCTGAACGCCCCGGTATTGCCGATCATGTTTCAACCGGTCTACATCGGCTACGAACGACTGGTGGAAGGTGACAGTTATACAACGGAACTCAAGGGAAAGGCCAAGCGGTCAGAGAAACTCACTGACCTGGGAAAGATTTTCGGGATAGCGAGGCACAACTATGGCAAAGCACATGTCAGTCTTTGTGAGCCCATTTTCCTGGATGATCTGCTTAAAGAACAAGACCCGGAATGGCAGGAAACGCTGCGCAAGGAAGCCCAGCGACCCGCATGGCTGAGCACGTTAATTGAAGATCTTGGTCAAAATATCATGACCAATATCAACGCCAGTGCGGATGTCAACCCGGTCAATTTGCTGGCACTCGTGATGCTGGGCACACCCAGGCATGCAATGGGTGAGAAACAACTGGCCCGACAGATTGAGCTGTGCCAGAACCTGTTAAGACAAAAACCCACACCTGAACGCGTAACCATGACAAGCAAAGGCGCACAGGAGGTCATCGAGTACGGGTTTGAAATGAATATCCTGCAACGTCAGGAACACTCGCTGGGTGACATTATCTCCATCAAGCCTGAGCTTGCCGTTGGACTGACTTTCTTCCGCAACAATATCGCCCACCTGATGGTATTGCCTTCATTGGTTGCCTGTTGCTTCCTGGAACACCGTAAGTTTCTTATCAGCCATCTTCACAAATTTGCAATTATTACCCAACCCTTCCTGCAGGCAGAGCTGTTCATACCCTGGGGCCAACGCCAGATAGCCAGGGCGCTGGATGATTCCATCGAACAACTGGTCCAACACGGATTGTTAATCCGGAATGAAGACGGGGAAACACTATCACGTGCAAATAATAACCCCGAAGCGGTCATGCAACTCAATGTCCTTGCCCACAGCCTTCTACAGACCCTGCATCGTTATCTGATTACCATTTCAGTATTGGTAAGGAATGGCTCAGGTGTTTTAAGCAGGGCAGAACTCGAGAGATTGTGTATAGACACGGCACAGCGCATATCGATGTTGCATGAATTTAATGCACCGGAGTTCTACGATAAGGCACTGTTCAGGGGATTCATTGCCCAGTTACGAAAAAATGGCTACCTGTCAACCAACCAGGAAGAAAAGCTGGTGATTGACCAGCGGTTGAAGCAAATTTCCAAGGATGCACAATTTATTCTTGGGGAAGCCATACGGCTTGAAATAGACCGCCAGACGCCAATCGCGGAAGCGGAAGACCAGCAGGTTGCCGGTTAGCTGGTTGCGTTTACTGTACAAGTGTCATGTCAAGCGTCCAGATCTGGAATCAACCTGGATTCCAGTTTCGCAATCCAGTCTTTCAGCTTTAGTTTCCGTTTTTTCAAACGCCGCAGACGCAACTGATCCTGCCATGGGTCCATGATCATGCGCTCAATTGCCATGTCGAGGTCACGATGCTCTTCTCGCAGTTCGCGCAATAGCTTGTTTATCTCTGAGGTATCGTCTGATTTCATGAAACCCTGATCTGATGTAGATTCCTGTATTTAACTATAACATTTAGTCTACTGCATGGTAATTACTGGTGCTTTCAGAGGCCACCCTGGATTGCAATGCACTACACTAGTGTGGTGTAACGTATAAATGACACCACTTACAGGAAAATTGACCCATGGATCGAAGAAAATTTGTGGCTGCCACAGGTCTGGCCGGTGCAGCCGGTCTGTTAAGCGCCTGCGGAAACAAGGCCGGTCCACAGGCCAACTGTGAGGGACAATCCACTAATGAGACTTTCGAGTGGAAAATGGTCACATCATGGCCTCGCGATTTTCCCGGGTTGGGTATTGGCGCCAACCGTTTAGCCGAATCCATTGACGCACTCAGCAACGGTCGCCTGAAGATCAAAGTGTATGGAGGCAATGAACTGGTACCACCTTTCGAGGTGTTTGATGCTGTCCAGCAACGCACCGCAGAAATGGGCCACAGCGCCGCCTACTACTGGAAAGGTAAAGCACCAGCAGCACAGTTTTTCGCAGGTTTGCCTTTTGGCATGACTTCACAGGAATTGCATGGTTGGATCTATTTTGGAGGAGGTCTTGAGTTATGGCAGGAGGTCTATGCGCCCCATGGCATCGTACCCTTCCTGGCCGGCAGTACGGGCCCCCAGATGGGTGGCTGGTTTAACCGCGAGGTCAATAGTATTGCTGACCTGCAGGGTCTCAAAATGCGTATTCCCGGCCTGGGGGGTGAAATCCTCAAACGGGCGGGCGGAACACCGACCATCATCCCCGGTGCCGAACTTTTCACCGCCCTGCAAATGGGCACCATTGACGCGACAGAGTGGGTGGGGCCCTACAACGATCTCGCCCTTGGTCTGTTTCGTGCTGCTGAGTATTACTATTATCCAGGTTGGCACGAGCCCGGAGCCGGCCTGGAATGTATGATCAATCAGGATGCCTGGAACTCACTACCCGCAGACTTGCAGGCCATTGTCAAAGTCGCCTGCCAGGCCGCTGTCATGGACATGTTGTCAGACTTCACCTACAACAATGGTGTAGCCCTGAAGAAACTGCTTGAAGAACACAATGTCGAACTGCGCCGCTTTCCGAAGGATGTGCTCGACCATCTTGGTGGCATCAGCGATGAACTAATGCGTGAACTGGCAGCAGAGGATGAACTGATGGGCCGCATATACGCTTCGTTCCAGGCCTACGCCGTTATCGTCAAGCCCTGGACAGCAATATCCGATCACGCGCTTTTAAACCTGCGACCAGACTGAACCGGATCGTTGTTTGATTAACTAATTGTAAATTAAGCGATGTGCGCGGTGCGTCCACATCGCTGTGAGTTGGCACATTGTTTGGCAGGTGGTGTGGGGTATCACTCTACGGGACCGTAATTTGTCGGGAACAAATTACCGAGCGACCATGGATGGCTCGAGCGTGTCCCGTAGAGTGATACCCCGCACCACCACGCACACTATTGATGTTACAACGTTGCTGGAATTCACACCAATCCCGTGGGTAACAAGTTACCCACCCTATGTCGGGTTGGTTAAATGTTAACCGGAATAAAGCTCACCGGGTAACCAGGTAGCTATTCCCGGCCACAACGTCAACAGACCCAGCATCAATAACTGGATCGCAATAAAGGGGATTACACCACGATAAATTGCCGTAGTGGCGATTTCAGGCGGTGCTACACCACGCAGATAAAACAGGGAGAACCCAAAAGGCGGGGTCAGGAATGATGTCTGCAAATTGATGGCGATCATCACGCCCAGCCAGACCGGATCGATACCCATTGCCAATAGCACCGGTCCGACAATGGGGATGACCACGTAGGTAATTTCTATGAAATCCAGGATAAAGCCCAACAGAAACAACGCCAGCATAACGATCAACAAGGCCCCGGTCTGACCGCCGGGCAGGTTTGTCAGCAACGATTGAACATATTCATCACCGCCATATCCTCGAAATACCAGGCTGAACAATGATGCCCCTATCAGTATCATGAAGACCATCGCGCTGACCCGGGCGGATTGATAGACGACGGCACGAAGTGTTTCTATCGAAAGTTGTTTTTGCTTCAGGGCCAACGCCATGGCGCCGGTTGCACCGACTGCCGCAGCTTCTGTAGGTGTTGCCAGACCCATCAGGATGGAACCAAGCACCGCCACGATCAGCAACATGGGTCCGGCCAACAAGCCCAGCAGGGCCAGAACCGTGACTTCGTAACCCACTTGCCTTTCCACCGCCGGCATAGCCGACGGTTTGAAAAATGCCAGGACAATCAGGTACAGCATATAAAAACTGACCAGTATCAAGCCCGGCATCAACGCACCCGCGAATAGCTCACCGACTGATATGGTTTCAGGACTGAATGTGCCCATGCTCAACTGTGCCTGCTGGTAAGCATTGGAAAGCACATCTGCAAGCAGAATCAGAACGATGGATGGCGGGATAATCTGACCCAGCGTGCCGGCTGCGCAAATAGTGCCAGTGGCTATTGATGGGTCATAATTATTTCTCAACATGGTTGGCAGTGACAACAAACCCATGGTCACAACCGTTGCACCTACAATACCGGTGCTTGCGGCCATCAGGGTACCCACCAGCATCACCGCAAGACCCAATCCACCTGGAACTCTGCGCATCAACTGTGCCAGTGCCTGCAACAACTGGTCTGCAAGTTTTGAACGTTCCAGCATGACCCCCATAAAAACAAAAACAGGCACCGCGATCAGGGTTTGATTACTCATAATGCCGAAAACACGACTGGGAAACGCACTCAGGAAAGCCGGGTCAAACGTGCCGGTCATAATACCAAGCAAGGCAAAAATCAGCGCAACGCCTGCTAACGTAAATGCAACCGGAAAGCCTGCCAGCAAGGAAATACCGGCGGCTAGAAACAAGCCCAGGGACATCAGACCACTCACCTTAATGATCCATACTGCTGATAACGAAGGAACAAAGGCGTGATTTTGTATGATCTGGCGAAATAGCAGAAAATTTTATGCCTGTAAATTGCATAAATTCTGTAAACAGCCTGTGAGCAAGGCCGCCACACCTGTTTTTTATGCACAAGCACGGATGCTTTACAAAAAAACATGGGTTTAATGCACTTGTTGGCACAAGGCTATGCAGAACATGCTGTATCTAATTGTTTTTTATTATTTTTCACAGTTTCATTGAAAAAGTGGAATGCCGGGGAATATTAACATGGTCCGCAACAACCGTGTTGCGCCTGAATTTGTACACAGAGTTATCCACAGGCGGGTATAAGTCGTTGATGATAAATCACTCACTTTGCAGCCAGTCGTTTTCAGCGCTTGTTCAAAGCTTTACAATAGCCCGCTTTCGTGTTGCCATAAGGCGACCGGTCACAGGATTTGATTTCTTGAAAGAACATATTGAAGAATTATTGATTCAGTCACTTCTGCACCTGATACGAGATGGCGTGTTAAGCACTGAATGCGATATCGCTCCACAACTGGAACGTACCCGCACACCTGAACATGGTGAGTTTGCCTCCAATGTTGCCATGGTGCTTGCGAAACGGACTGGTATGCCACCGCGTAAATTGGCACAGATCATTATTGACAAGATGCCGCGCTCACGACAACTGAACCATGCCGAAATCGCCGGACCGGGTTTCATCAATTTTTATATGAACCAGGTTGCCTTGACCACCGTTGTCAAAGACATTCTGTATCAGGGTGATAGCTACGGGCATATACCACCCAATCCGGAGCATGAAGTAACCGTTGAGTTTGTGTCTGCCAACCCGACCGGTCCATTACACGTGGGTCACGGTCGCGGTGCCGCCTATGGTGCCAGCCTCGCCAGTATTCTTCAGGCTGCCGGGTACATCGTTCAGCGCGAGTATTATGTCAATGACAATGGTCGGCAAATGGATATCCTTGCTGTCAGTGTCTGGTTGCGCTACCTGGAGCTTTGCGGTGAACAATTACGCTTCCCGGACAACGGCTACCGTGGTGACTACATCTACAATATCGCACGCGAGGTTCGTAGTGAGACCGGTGACAAATGGCGGTTTAAAGGCCAGGACATCCTTGACGACCTGCCACCCGATGAGGAAAACGGCGGTGATCGTGAAACCCATATTGATGCACTGATCGATCGGGCCCGCAAACTATTGGGCCATGCAGGTTACCTGGCATTTTTCGAAACTTCGGTGGACAGCATTCTCACTGATATCCAGAAAGACCTGATCGGCTTCGGCGTCAACTTCGACCATTGGTTCTCTGAAAAAGAACTCGAAGACAGTGGCGCCATCGCACACGCGATCGAGCGTCTTGAGGAAAACGGCCACCTGTATAAAAAAGATGGCGCAACATGGTTCCGCGCGTCTGAACTCGGTGACGAAAAAGACCGGGTCATCGTACGTGAAAATGGCAGAACAACTTATTTTGCCTCAGATATCGCCTACTTTCTGAACAAAATGGAGCGTGGTTTTGAAAAAGCCATCTACATTTTTGGCGCCGATCACCATGGCTATATTGCGCGTTTGCGAGCCGCTGCAACAGGATTGGGTGAAAACCCCGATCGCCTGGAGATATTGCTGGTACAGTTTGCGGTACTTTTCCGTGATGGTGAAAAAGTTCAGATGTCCACACGCTCCGGTCAGTTTATAACCCTGCGGGAATTGCGTGAGGAAGTCGGTAGTGACGCTGCCCGGTTCTTTTACGTGATGCGCTCCCATGAGCAGCATCTTGATTTTGATCTGGACCTGGCAAAATCACGCAGCAATGAAAACCCGGTGTACTACATCCAGTATGCACATGCGCGCATTTGCAGTGTGTTCCGCAATCTCGAGCAAATGGATGAGACACACAACCCGGCAATTGGCGAGGCTGCACTGAACCTGTTAACCGAACCCAATGAAACCAGGTTGCTACGTGCCTTAAGTCGCTACCCTGAAATTATCGAGTCCTGTGCACGTTTGCGTGCACCACACCAGCTTGCGCATTATCTGCAAGCGCTGGCGACGGAGTTTCACGCCTACTACAACTCCCAACAATTTCTCGTGGATGATGAGAACATCCGCAATGTGCGTCTGAACCTGATCCTCGCCGCACGTATTGTGCTGGCCGACGGCCTGTCATTGCTCGGGATCTCTGCACCGGAATCCATGTAACGTGGCGGCCAAACGCAAACAGACCAGTTACCGGCGCGGGGTAAAGAAAAAGACATCCAAGGGTATCCCTGCATGGTTCTGGTTGCTGGGTGGGATACTGATCGGTCTCGGCATAGCAGTTACATTGATGCTAAAAGGTTACCTGCCGGAAATCAGACAACATTTACCCACGGTAGACAGCACGCCCCCGGGAAAAACAGAATCAGCACTGGTTGAGGAAGACAGCAAAAAAGCTGACAAACCAAAGAAACCACGCTACGACTTCTTCACAGTTTTACCGGAAATGGAAGTCGTCGTTCCACAACAGGAACTGAGTCGTAAGGCCGACAAGCCTGAACCTGCACCCGATACAAGCACCGTCAGAAACCAGGACAACTACATTCTGCAAGTGGGATCCTTCCGTAACACGGCAGATGCCGAACAGATGAAAGCGCGTCTGGCATTGTTAGGTTCAGTGGCAACGATACAAACAGTGACCGTTAACGGCAAAACCTGGCACCGTGTGCGGATCGGGCCGTTCAAAGGTGCACGCAAAGCCGATGAGATGCGGCGCATGCTATCTGATAATCAGATCGATACCCTGGTGATGAAAGCAAATCCTTGATACTGACACCTCTGGAAGCAACCATAGGACGATGTATGAACACCTCTTCTTTACTTACTGTTCCTCCAGCAAAAACAGCTGCCATAAGGCCTTCCGGCTCATGTGTAGATAGGGCATCATAGCCAAAAACCCCGCTTTTCCAATACTTTTTTCAAGAGCATGTAACTCCTTGAACTTATACTTTATCTCATCATCAATCTTGATATCCATTTCGAACTCACGCGCAATCAGCATACTTTTTGCACGTATTGCCAACTCAATGTGAAGACGGATGTAGCACAGCATGTCGGCAACAATCATGCCGTCAAACCGTTCCCTCAGTTGGAGCAAAAACCGACCGGCTTTACTATGAGTAAATTCACCTGCCTGGATTGACTCCAGTAACTCTTCATTGGCATCAAAATCCACTTCGAGCCATTGGTGCATGACCACAACACTTTTCTGAAAAACGAGCATCAGGATCAGCGGAACAAAAAGCAGGGTAGCGATAGTGGAAAGAATCGGAGAAACCGGAAACTGGTTAAATATGGAATGCAGAACTGCCGCTACCAGCAAACCGGGAACAAACCAAAACAACCCGGCCCGGGTCTGTCGCTCGGTCAGAACTTGTGCGATCACAGCGAAGATCGCTGTGACTCCGCCATGCATGACGGCGGTTCCAAATCCTCTCACGACCCAGATCGCGATTTGGGCATCGGCGGCATGGTAAAGGTAGTACATGTTTTCTACCATTGACCGTGCACCGTCAATTTCAATCCAGGCCGATATTGATCGGGCTAAAGTTGAATCTTCACGTGTCATTTGCGATGTACGTGAACAGGTCGTACCGGAAATCCTGAAACACTATCCTTCGGTTAGATTCAGCCTGGGTGGTGCCAGTGAAAAACAGGGCTCATCCATGGAATCCAGTCCAAAACACTCAACAAGCCGAAATTTCAAAATGGCCTGGTTGAAGAACTGGGCTGAAAGCCTATTCATTACTCGCGCTTTCCGACCCCTTTATTCCCTATTCCGGATGTCCGACAATATAGCGTTTATATGTCCTAAACCCCCACTATTGCCAGTTCTCAGAAAAGAAATAAGGTCCTGGTAATTTAATCTGTTTAACCAATTAATCTCTGATATCGGTTCCTCCCTCACAAAATGCGCTTACCTTACCTTTATAGATGACGCCCTCATGACTCACACAATATTCATCACCACTAAGGCTTTTCCCGTCCGGTCCATTAGATGAAATGTACCAAACAAATTCCCAATATTCATCTGAATCACCATCTTCTCCACCTTCTCCACCTTCAAAAACCCATGGATTTCCCCACGGATCAGTTCGCCTGCTTTCCGACTCCAGATCCGCATCAATCAACTCCTGGATCGACTGTGCATAATCAAGGTGGTTATCATAATCTTTATCACCCTCTCTGAAGATAGTTTGGGCTGTTGCAAATGATTTCAAGTTTTCGATAGTGCTACGGTCTTTCAAGCCGTTTTTGGCACACTCCTTACAGTAATTTGGGACTGTCACTGCTGCAAGAATGTTAATGATCGCAACATTCAGGGAGACTTCAGGGAAGGTGAACTGAACTTTGTTTTTTTCACCCGAATTACCACCCAACTTGTTGACCTTGGGTGCCGAATTATTGGTACTACTTTCAAGGCTGGCTATCCATTCATCCACTTCAGCCCGGAAATCTGCCGGACAACTCTGGTAACAGAGTTCATTCATTTCTTCAAATTCGGCGACGAAGTCCACAAAATCATCGGTTTTGACCTCGACCAGGTAATC
>RCND010000171.1_pt1 | contig 43280 bp, 44 predicted proteins | sample 2041351 | NCBI WGS metagenome assembly RCND01 (sample SAMN09708230, study PRJNA481090) | Marine sediment metagenome, whole genome shotgun sequencing project. | biome: marine sediment; feature: ocean; material: sediment; isolation source: Sewage treatment plant 12B marine sediment (STP12B) ... | reverse complement strand
CGGCTCCGACGCATCTTGCGTCAGAATCCATGCAAGATACAAGAGTTGTCAGGTTTAGTTTACACCGTTAGAGATAACTTATGACATTGAAATTACCCACTCCGGCCCAACCGCTGATGATCGGCACCCGTGGATCGCCTTTGGCTCTGGCCCAGGCGCATGAAACACGCGAGCGCCTGGCAAAAGCGTTCGATTTGCCGTTCGAAGCATTTACGATTGTTGTGATTAAGACCACCGGTGACAAGATCATCGATCGCCCTCTCAAAGAGATCGGGGGCAAAGGTCTGTTCACCCGCGAGATCGAAGCGGACATGATCGAGCACAAGATCGACATTGCGGTGCATTCCATGAAGGACATGCCAACGCTTCAGCCTGAGGGGCTGATCCTTGATACGTACTTGCCGCGCGAAGATGTGCGTGACGCGTTCATCTCGCCTACAGCAAAATCGTTGGCGGATTTGCCAGCAGGTACAGTGGTCGGCACATCAAGCTTGCGCCGCCGTGCACAGCTGATGCTGAAACGCTCTGATCTGGAAGTGGTGGAATTTCGGGGCAATCTGCAAACCCGTCTGATGAAGCTGGATCAAGGTGTTGCTGCGGCGACCTTCCTCGCCATGGCTGGCCTGCGCCGTTTGGGCATGGATGAAGTGCCACATACGGCAATCGAAACTGATGTGATGTTGCCCGCTGTGGCGCAGGGTGCGATCGGGATCGAGCGGCGGGTGGAAGATTTGAGCGTGGCCGAGATGCTGGAGGCGATTCATCACACGCCCACGGGTCAGCGCCTTGCGGCGGAGCGGTCCTTTTTGCTGGAGCTTGATGGATCATGCGAGACACCGATTGCGGGTCTGGCGGAGTTGGACGGCGGTACGCTGCATTTGCGCGGCGAAGTGTTACGGCCCGACGGGTCCGAAGCCATTAACGATGCGATGAGCTGCCTTATCGAGGACGGTGCCAAGGCCGGCAAAGAGATGGCGCAAAAGTTGTTGTCCCAAGCGGGCCCCAACTTTTTCGACTGGCGCTAAGAAAAACCGCCAACCCTGTTTTCAAGGATTGGCGGTTCAGTTCAACTACCTGCGTTCCGTCCCACGCGGGCCGTGTGCGTTTTATGCAACTGCGCGGCTGATGGCGCACTGCTTCCAAAGATGGCTCAGCGCATTCACTAAGTGCTCGATATCTGCGTCTGTGTGCAGGAGCGACGGGGTAAAGCGCAAACGCTCGGTCCCTTTTGGCACAGTGGGATAGTTATTGGGCTGCACATAAATATCCCACTCGTTCATGAGATGGGGGACGCCAGCCTAATCGGGACGCGCACCCAGTTTGGCGACCTGTACCTGATGGCGCGTCCGCTCGCCGGTGGATGTTTTGAGGTGCATGATGGAGGCACGTGCCGCTGCCGCAACGGCTGGTGGTAGGGCGGATGTGAAAATAAATCCGGAGGCAAAGCTGCGCATAAAATCGCACAGCGGAGCAGAGCCAGTGATATAGCCGCCAACAACACCGTAGGCATTTCCAAGAGTGCCCTCGATCATGCTGGCGTGGTTGCCTGCATCTGACAGAATGACACAATCCTGAAGGCGTGACCCGAGGCGCGACAGGACGGCCCAGTTGGAGGTGAAAAGGAGTGCTACGTCATTGCCATGCAGATCGGCCAGTTCGGCTTTGAGCAGCAGGTGATCGTGGTTGGTGCCCGAGATGTTACGCGTGTCGCCAGCGCCGGTGCCCATACGCTGCACGGCTTCGCACATTGCGGCAATGGTCAGCGGGTTTTGCCCCATGCCCAGATAATTGTTCGAACAGCACACCGTCACATCGTGCTTTTCGCTCTCGACTTGGTTCGAGGCATGCGGAAATTTTCCTGCTTTACGTTCAAGTTCGGCGAAGTAGCGATAGTTGCCATCAGACTTCAGATGATCGAGCTGTTCGTTGAAAAATGTGTCAAAATTCATGGTTTTAGTCCTGCCTTGAAGTCGTAGTGTCGGGCAGCATCCAGCGCCATAATTTGGCATCGGGCAGCGGAATATCCATGAACCAGTGTTCGATGGCTGCGTGGACCGCGAGGGCGTTCCAATGAGCAAACCCTAATATGTCAGCAGGTGTTTGTGCGAAAAACAGGCCCTCGATAAATAAAGCCGCCGTGACGCTCAGGAATGTCACACCGATGGGGAATGCTGCGGTGATCGGCCCGTTGCGGAAGTATGTTTTTATGTGCTGTAAGGGCGTCGGCACGAATTGGGTGTTGATCTGTGGTACGCCGTAAAACAAATTTAGCTTTGCCGTGATGCGGGCATAGGACACTTGTACCAGCGATGCGAGCATCAGGCTAAACATGGCTTGGACCAGTACGCGCGGGACCATATCCTTGTCACGGGCTTTCATCTGGCGGGCAAGGGGGACGTCAGGCTCATATCAATTACCCTGCGGCTACGGCGTTGGGCGCACTTTGTGCAGGACTACGTTTTTCGATCCGAGGTTGGTGTGCGCGCGTCTCGGCGGCTTCGGCGAATGTCTGTGCGACCGACGCGGCATCGTCAATGCAGCGAAACGAGGACTGTGCGCGGCTAAAGGTTCATGGGCGCGTGTGCGGCCATGTCATAAGGTAGGATATGCGCGTGTGGTCGATCATCTCGAAGTTGAGCGTGCCGCTACCGTCTTTGCGAGACTTTACCGCAGCATTGCCGATGCGGATGTATGGTAAGTTGAGGGTCATCGTCAGGGCCGCACCGATGCGCATCGCGGCGCGTTTTTTGGTGAGGGTGTAAACCGTCGAACGGGCCTGAACCGTTGCCATGATGTAGATGACCACGCATGCAAAAATTGGCAGCACGATGAAAGGGATTGCATGGCTCAGCGCGGTTGTGAAGGGCACGGGTGCGGATAAGACGCCAACACGCCAGATCGTGAGGAAGACAAAATATGCGACGATCCAGTGCATTTTTCAAACTTCAATAGCCAAGCGCATCGGATTAGGGGCACCTTGCCACAGGATGTGTTCATCCTTGGGCAGTGTTTCGGGTAGGCCGCGTAAGGGCTCAAATTGAAAGTCGTCGTGCGTTGGGATGTCCCCTTGTGGAATGGTTGCCGGGTTAGCAGGCGAAATAGCCCAGCTGTGGTTGTTGGCGATATCTCAAGCGTCTAGATCACTGTTTCTTCACGTTTGGGATCGGCGTAGATTGTGCCGCCACCGTAGTAGGCCATGATCTTTTCTTCTTCGAGCAGCGTGATCTGGGTGTCTGATTTGATACTTGGAACATCCACAAGATGTGCACCATAGATCGAGCGAACCGTGACGCGGTCGGATTTGATGCGCGCAAAGTTTGCCGGAGTCTTCAGGGTTCAAGTCAACTGTGAGATAGCGGACATATTGCTCTGGTACGTCGATTCAGATGTCTATGATGCGGCCTATTACGTCGCCATCTCCGGCTACGACAGGTATCGGTACCAGCGGAAACTGAAAAATCTTCGAGCTTGCTCATGGGTTGGATTTTCGCGTGACCGTGGGCGTCCATCTCAGGATGGTCGGTGCGTGGTGCCCATAACGCTGGCCCGACACCGTCAATCATTGGGCTGCCTGTTGGCTCAAAAGGGGAGCCTGTGGCCATTGAAGTTTGCACAAGTGCGCGATTATCATGATCGCCGCGCTGGCCGGAGGGGGCAGTCAGTTCACCGCGGTCATCGCGCAGGTGGAATGCTTTGTCTTTTGGAACAGGAAACGGCCCTTGGTTGGGTGCTTCTGCACTGTCGTCGGTCTGCAAAGGATAGCCTTCGCGCATGTTCTCGGTTTGAAGATAGTAGACCAGACCGGCGAAGAAGATCCAGAACAGCCAAATTGCAGTGCTTGCCTGATCGAAAATACCAAAGAATTCATTGCCAAGCATTAGGGGGACCTCTTGTATTGGATGGTTTAGGTTGGAAAATCGGCGAGGCCGATGTGCCCCGTCTGTTGTTGGAGTGCCGTGCGGCGGGACCGAACCAAAGGGCCCACAGCAATCAGCGTAGCAAAGAGAAGATATATCTCGATGTGGTAAACCACTGAGTAACCGATTGTAGCGTTCTGTATGCCGGACCGAACGTACCTGCCATGGCGGCAGAATTCACGATATCACGCAGCGCACCACCGATGAAAATTGACAGACCTGCTGCCGTTGCTTGGGCGGGGCCCCATGCGCCGAGGGCAAGACCCTTACCAGCTTTCGATTCTGTCTCGAGCGTCATGGCAGCGGTGAGGGTTGCGATTGCAAACAGACCGGAGCCAAGTCCGATGCCGAAAGCACCTGCAAAGAATAGGGATGCACTGTCCAGCGGTGCGGCAAAAATAGCCGCACTAAAGGCAAGAACACCAATAAGATTACTGCGTGCTGACATCCGGTAAGGGTTCAGTCACGCCTTGAGCCATTTGGCTGCGAAACCTAAACTAATCAGCGCACCGAAGGACCATATCGCCGTAAGCAATGTTGTGGCCGACACCGACAGACCCAGAACATCGCCGCCATACGGCTCAAGCAGGACGTCCTGCATGTTGAAGGAGAACGTGCCGAGGAAGATGGTGACCAACAGGCGCTTGAGTGCATTAGGCTTCCTCGGAATTCAGCAAGTTGTAGGAAATTTGACACTGAATCTGATAGGTGAAAACTTTGATTTACACATTTGGCACTTATTATAATTTTCCATGGCCTGCGATAATTTTAGTAAAATAAGTGAAAAACTGTTTTCTGAGAATTGTCTGTCAATAATAATTGACAACTTGTGTGGGCAACTAGACCATGTAGGTGATCACATTGGAGACATTAGGTTTTCATGTTGTTCAAGTTATGAGGCGAGCTTCGATGCCAGTACGTAAAATTGACGATGGGCCGCAGCCCCTGCCGGATATAGGAGGAACTGTCAGCCAAGTGCTGTCTGTACTGTCGAGTGAGTTATGTCTGATCTATCCTGACATTCCGCCAGGGGCACTGGTGCAGTTTCTGGGCGAGATGCAGGATGCGATGACGCAAACGGACCCTGACAAGATTACGCTGCTGCTGAACCGGATGCGCAGCGCGGGAATTCGCGATGCAGATATCGCTGACTTTTATGTCCCGGTGGTTGCGCGCCGTCTGGGCCAGTCGTGGGCCACTGACACGCTTGAATTTGTGGAAGTAACGATCGGGGTGTCGAAATTGCACAACATGCTGCGCAAGCTTGATGCAAGTTGGTGCATGCCCGAGCATGCACCTTTCGGAACCTTGGGTGAGATCTGTGTAATAGTGCCGCGTGGTGTTCAGCATTCGCTGGGGGCGAATATTCTGACAGGAAAAATACGCCGAGCGGGATATGATGTGCGCCTTGGCAACGACCTGCCACTTGACGAGACCGCACAATTTGCAAACTCTCCTGCGACGATGGGCGTCATGGTGTCTGCATTGGTTTGGGAAACGCTTGATTTTCTGCGCTCCGTGGTGGAGAAAATTTGCCTTGGAAATCGATGGGTCCCTGTTTTGATAGGTGGTAATATTTTGGATCGAAATTGTGATGTCAGCGCCGAGATTGGTGCAGATTACGCAACCAATGATTGGGAAACGGCACTGAGCTTTTGCGCGAAGAAAGTGCAGCCGTAATGCAAGACTTTGCCGAGACATGGACAAGCGGCCTTGTGCCGCAGATTGAACCAGACATTGTAAATGACATCATATCGCGGCTCGCTGATCTGGGTCTCGTGATTTCGCCAGAGGGCGTTATTCTCGAAGTTGCTGTCAATCCCAGCTTTCGGCCAAAGGACGCGATCAGCCGTTTTCAGGGTATGGGCATGTCCGACACTCTGGCGGCCGAAAGCAAAGGTAAGTTTGTATCGCGGTTGGCGGATTTCCTTGAGGCACCGAGCCAGACCTGGTCGGTTGAGGTGAACCACCTGTTGGAGAAAACCCAGACAACCTTGCCAGTTCGCTATAACTTTCACCATATCGGTGAAAGTGGAAAAATCTTGGTACTGGGGCGTGATCTGCGCCCGATCGCAGAGATGCAGCAGCAACTTATTGCAGCGCAACTCACACTTGAGCGGGATTATGAGGCGCGCCGCGAGCACGACATGCAATTCCGTGTGCTTATGGCTTCTATCGAAGACGGCATGATTTATGTATCGTTACCGGACGGGACGATTACTGATTGCAATTCCGCCGCGCGTATTCTTCTTGGAAAGCAGGGCGGTGATCTAGCAGGGGTCAGGCTGGACCAGTTGTTCGAGAGCAAAGGGAAGTCCAATTTGATCGACCATCTGGTCAGCCTGAGCAACGAGAGCACCAATCGGAAGACAACGCTGCGTGCGCGTGCTGGTGGCCGCACGATTATCGTTCAACCTGTGCTGTTTCGAAGTGGTGGGGATCAGGCGATGTTGTGCCGCGTTGTTGCAAGCGCACCGGCGGCGCTCAAATCCGACAGCTTGCAGGATAGCCTGACCGCTCTTTATGAACGTGGCAGTGATGCGATCGTTTTTGTAAGCTCCACCGGTATTATCCTGAGCGCGAACGAAGGGTTTCTCAATCTTGCGGATGTGACGCATGGGGTTGCCCTCAAAGGGCGCTCCATTGTGGATTTTCTGGCACGTGGGAATGTTGATCTCAATGTCATGCTCGAGAATGCGTCGCGCAGTGGTAATATGCGGTCCTACGCCACACGGGTGACAGGGGAATTCGGCGCCGAGCGTGCAGTTGAGATTTCGACAACCCATGTCCAAACCGGGGCCGAACCTGTTTTTGCCTTGGTGCTGCGTGATATTTCCCGCAAGGAAGTCAGTCAGGCTGAGCCGCAACCGTTAGGCAAGGTTGATATACAATCAGTTGTCGAGGTGATCGGCAGCCAATCGTTGCGCGACATTGTCGCCAAGACGACAGATGTGGTGGAAAAACTGTGTATCGAGACAGCTGTTGAGTTGACATCAAACAACCGTGTCGCAGCAGCCGATATGCTGGGCCTGTCGCGCCAGTCGCTGTACGTAAAGCTTCGGAAATACGGTCTGATGAAAATAGCAGATCCTGAAAACTGATTCTGCGTGGGGGGTCCCTTATTACCCCAGACGGATTAGCCTACAGCCTCTGTTCGAGGTAGGCCAATTACGGTGCAGCCGTTTAGGTGTGTGGCGTATATTTGGATTTCCGCAAGCGACCGGTCGAAGTCTCGTCAACTGTTGGCACGAGGCTCGATCCAGAAATTCTTAAAGTCGGATCGCTTCGTTTCGCGCCCGTGCTCTGTGGTGCATCAGACTTCCATAACTTGGCGCTCTTGCGCGGTGGGATATTGCGCCAACGGCGCCAGAGGACATCGTACCTATGGAGTAAAGGTCGATCACGCACTAACTTTCAATCTGGGCCACTCAAGTGGGGTTGCTCAACTGAATCTGAGGTCCACTATCTGATTCATCACCTCCCCTCCAATTTCTGGGATTTCAGTCAGCACATCGTGCTTTGCCTTCTGGACCATCTCAAACGTTCCATTTGGCCATCTTTCCATACGATCTTGGATCGCACGATTATCGACCAGTTCGTCCATTTCACCGCAAAATGTGATGCAGGGTATGTTAGGCGATCGCAGTTTTGAAAGGCTCCGGCATTCAGAAAGACCTTGATAGAGCCATGCCATGCTTGGCCCACCGATTTGTAGCTCAGGGACGCTTCGTGCTTGAGCGATCCAGTAATCATACATCTGTGAATTATGGGTTAAATTATTCTTTTCGAAAGGTGTTGTTAGCATATAGATTTCGCCACTCTCACCGGGAACATAGATGTGGCCCATCCCAATCTTCTGCGCCGCCCACGAGAGTGGCCAAGCTGCGACTCTCTGCAACGGTGACATTTTAATGCCGAACATGGGGGAGATAAAAGCGGACGCCGCAACAGGTAGACCTTCTAGCAGTGCGCGCAGGCCGATACAGGCGCCCATAGAAATTCCGACCAAGTACCAAGGTTTTGGCAGATCAAGCTCCTCAGCAGCTTTGACCATTGCTGCGACATCTTTTTGATAATCTGAAAAGCGGTCGACATGACCTGTGCGTGAGTCATCGGCCATCCGGTCGGATAAGCCCTGACCACGCCAATCAATAACAACCGTCGCAAAACCATTTTTGTCGAAATTCTTGGCAACGCGCCCGTATCTTTCAATGTAACCAAAACGTCCGATAAATAGTAAAATTGTCCCTTTGCGATCCTTGGCAGCACCATAGGTACCTACACGAACACGCACGTTATCATCTGTATGCACCCAATATGCCGCTCCCTGAGAGGGGCCGTCTGCAATTGCCGAGTAAAATTTTGCCTTGTCCATTCATTCACCTAAGGTTGATTGGTCCGTTGCATTGGCTTGCGGGCGCTCAGGTCTGTCTTGGACGCCTGCCGGTCAAAACCGCTGTGGGGAAAATTCGCTGATATTGCAATCTGGGGTCCGCCCAAATGCAAGGTCTGTAACGATCCTACCCGTGATACCACCCAAGGTCAGTCCAATATGTTGGTGCCCGAAAGCAAAGATGACGCGGTTTGAATTGCTTGAATGCCCAATCACGGGAAGTGCATCGGGTAGGGTGGGGCGGTGGCCCAGCCATGTGTCATCCGGCGTTCCAAGATCACCGAACATCTCACCGGACTTGCGTTGCAAATAGTCGGTGCAACTGGTGTTAAAAGTCGCATCGATGCCGTTGATTTCTACCGTTCCTGCAATGCGCAGACCATGTGCCATCGGGGTTGCGTAAAAACCCGCCTCGGCCCATCCCACGGGGCGCGAAACAAGCGCACCGTGATCGCGGTATAGTACATGATACCCTCGCTCTGTCCCTAAGGGTAGGTGCTCGGCTCCGGTGCCTTTCACCTTTGTCGAGTGCGCACCTGCAGTCAGCGCCAACCGTTCACCGCGCACTTGGGTGCCATCAGAAAGATGTGCTGTCACACCCGTTTCATCGGGAACGCAGCGATCGACGTTGTGAGGCAGGTAAGTCCCACCAAGGGCCTCAAACCGTGATTGCATCCGGCGCACAAGTTCCTGAGGATCGGTGATATGCCGCGCCCCTTTGAAATGCAGGCCGCCATGGACAGGTTGTTTGAGATTTGGTTCTAGTCGACGGACTTCATCCGGGCTGAGTTCATCAAATTGCACATCCTGCGACGCCCGCATCGCGTTACTGGCGCGCGCGCCGTCATAGCCGCCGCGCGTGGACCAGACATAAAGACAATCATTGCTGACGATAAGGTCTTCTGCCTTCGCCTCCTTGATCAGCGGATCAAGCCCGGCGTCCGTGTGGGCCAGAAAAGCGCCAAGTGTTTGGCTGATGTGATTTACGCGCGCTGCACGGCAGTTGTTCAAGAACGAAAGCATCCAGCGCGGGTTCTTCAATCCGTGCAGCATGTTGAAGCTGAGCGGGCTCTCGCGGCTGGTCAATAGTTTTGGCAACGAAGTGAAGATCGAGGGATGATTGACCGGAATACAGGCGTATGTCGCGATGGTACACGCCGAGCCATAGGTGGTTCCGGACCCGGGAGGGTTCGGGTCGCAAATCAGCGTCTTCAAACCCTCTTTCTGCGCCCAAAGCGCTGTGGACATGCCTACGATGCCTGCGCCCACAACGATAAGATCGACGTCATTGGGTGGCATAATCTACCCTCCAATTCGCCCTTAGCTCAGACAATTTCAAGCAATAACTTCGTTGTATTCTCCTGCGTCATCTCAATCGGATTGCCGCCGGTACTCGGATCGATGAGCGCCCCTGCCACGATGCGCTCGATGTCTGGGTTTTCAATACCAAGGCCCGAGAGTTTCTGCGGGATTCCAAGTGAAGCGTTCAACTCGTCTACGTAAGCACAAAAGCCGTCAAAGCCCCCTGCGATGCCTAAGTACTTCGTAGCGTCGTCTATGACACCCGTGATTGCAGATTTGTTGAACTGCAGCACAGCAGGCATGCAAACTGCATTCGTCGTGCCATGGTGCGTGTGGTAAATTGCTCCTATCGGGTGCGACAAGGCGTGGATTGCACCAAGCCCCTTTTGAAATCCTGTGGCCCCCATGATCGCGGCGGACATCATGTGTGCCCGCGCCTCGATGTCGGTGCCGTCGGCATATGCGCGCGGCAGGTATTCTTTGACCAAACGCATGCCCTCAAGCGCCATGCCCTGTGACATCGGGTGATAATGCGGAGAACAGAACGCTTCGACACAATGCGCAAATGCATCAAGGCCGGTCCCTGCGGTGATAAAGTTGGGCATGCCAACGGTCAGTTCCGGATCACAGATCACGACCGAGGGGAGGAATTTGGGGTGAAAAATAATCTTTTTCTGCGCGGTCTCGGAGTTGGTGATGACTGAAGCGCGACCAACCTCTGACCCTGTGCCTGCTGTTGTGGGAACGGCAACGATAGGTGCGATTGCGGCCGCATCTGCGCGTGTCCACCAATCCCCGATATCTTCAAAATCCCAAAGCGGGCGGGTTTGGCCCGCCATGAATGCGACGAGTTTGCCCAGATCAAGGCCCGAGCCACCCCCGAAGGCTACGACACCGTCGTGTTCGCCCTCATTATAAGCTTTGACACCAGCAGCAGCGTTCTTTTCATTCGGGTTTGGATCGACGTCAGCGAAAATGGCCCGACCAAGACCAGCGGCCTCAAGCAGATCAAGCGTCTTCCTGGTAATGTCCAAGTTCGCAAGGCCACGGTCGGTGATCAACAATGGCTTCTTAATACCCGCTTCAACACAGGCATCCGCAATTTCGGAGATGCGGCCGGCGCCAAAACGGATGGACGTAGGATAGGACCAATTTGCAGTGAGTTTCATATTCGTTAGGCCTTTTTGAGGTGGTAAGACTTGGGACGTGTCAGGTTGTGATAGCCGATAACTGAAAGGCCACCGCCGCGGCCCGTGTCCTTGCAGCCGGTCCAGCACAGGGCAGGATCAAGGTAGTCTGCGCGGTTCATAAACACTGTGCCTGTCTCAATCTGGTCGGCAATGGCTTCGGCACGCGCAGCGTCTTGCGTCCAGAGGGATGCGGTCAATCCGAAATCACTGTCGTTCATCAACTTGATGGCTTCGGCGTCGTCTTTTACGGACATGATGCCGACGACCGGACCAAAGCTTTCCTCGCGCATGACACGCATGTCGTGGGTCACGTTGGTGAGTATTTGCGGCATCAGGTAGGCGCCACTGTCTTCAGGGAAGCGCGCCGGGTCAATTTGCGCCTTTGCCCCATCCGCAATCGCTTCGGCAGTCTGGGCGCGCACCTCATCAGCAAAGCGCACATGTGCCATGGGTCCCAGCGTGGTTTCAGTCTCCAGCGGGTTGCCCAATTTGTATCCGTTCACGATCGCAACGGCCTTCTCGACAAAGGCATCAAACAGGCTCTCATGCACGTAAACCCGCTCAATCCCGCAGCAGCATTGGCCAGAATTGAACATTGCGCCATCAATCAGCGTGTCGACGGCCGCATCCAGATTGGCGTCATCCATCACATAACCGGGGTCTTTACCGCCAAGCTCGAGGCCGATGCCGGTGAACGTCCCGCTGGCCGCCGCTTCCATGGCCTTGCCGCCACCGACAGACCCTGTGAAGTTCACGAAACCAAAGGCGCGATCCGCAATAAGGGCTGAAGTTGTTTGGTGGTCGAGAAATACGTTCTGAAAGACATCTTCGGGAATGCCGACAGAATGAAACGCTGCCGCCATCCGCTCACCCACCAGCGGGGTTTGAGAGGCATGTTTCAACATCACTGCATTGCCTGAAATCAATGCTGGGGCGACAGTATTGATCGCCGTCATGTAGGGGTAATTCCACGGAGCAACAACCAGCACCACGCCATGAGGGACGCGTTTGATCACGCGACGAAAGGCGCTGCTGTCTTCAATCTCGATCGGGGCTAAGGCCTCAACTGCGATATCCGCCATATAGCTGGCGCGCTCGTTGAAACCACCGAATTCACCGCCGTAGCGTACGGGACGGCCCATCTGCCATGCGATCTCGGGCACGATATCATCATTCATGGCGCCCACGGCTGCGACACCTGCCTGAACAAGCGCAATACGCTCGGACAAGGGGCGTGAGGCCCATTCGGCTTGCGCTGATTTCGCGCGTGCGACGGCGGCATCCGCGTCACCACGCGACAGGGTTTCCCGTGTCGCGTAAACTGACCCATCAATGGGTGAAATGCATGTGATCGTCATTGTGCTTATGCCCTTTCAAAACCGCGTGCGATTTCCCAATCTGTCACGGTTTGGTCAAATTCTTCTTGTTCCCATTCAGCCGCACGGGTGTAGTGATCGACAACGTCGTCACCTAACGCATCGCGCAGGAATTGCGACCCGCGCAGGGTCTGCGTTGCAGCACGCAAAGTTTGCGGAATATCGGCGGCTTTGGCGTCGGCGTAAACATCGCCTGTGGTTGGGGGTGCCAACTCCAAGGAGTCCTCGATCCCCTTGATCCCGGCGGCGAGCATGACGGCCTGTGCCAGATAAGGGTTCAGATCTGATCCGCCGATGCGGCACTCGACCCGAACGCCCTTGGTGTTTTCGCCGCAGAGCCGGAAACCTGCGGTGCGGTTGTCGACCGACCATACCGTCTTGGTCGGCGCAAATGTCCCCTTGGAGAAGCGCTTGTAGCTGTTCACATAGGGGGCCAGAAAATATACGTAGTCCGGCGCGTATTTGATCAGGCCTGCCATGTAGTGTTCCATGACCTGCGACATGCCATGTGGGCGTGATGTGTCGAAAAACATCGCCTCGCCGTCTTTCCACAGCGATTGATGCACGTGACTGGATGAGCCGACACGGTCTTTGTGCCACTTTGGCAGGAAGGTCGCGGCACGACCGTGCTGCCACGAAATCTCTTTAATCGCGTGTTTGGCGATGGAATGGTAATCGGCGCAATCTAGGGCAGGGGAGTAGCGGATGTTCAGTTCTTCCTGACCCGCCTCGGCCTCCCCTTTGGAGTTCTCGATCGGTAGACCAGCCGCAAACAGGTGATTGCGGATCGGCCGCATCACGCCCTCTTCTTTGGTGGTCTGAAAGATGTGGTAGTCTTCGTTGTAACCACTGATGGGCTCTAGATTGCGAAAGCCGTCCTTGCGGATTTCGTCAAAGCTTTTCTCGAACAAGAAAAACTCGAGCTCGGTGGCCATTTTCGCCTCAAAACCCAAGGTTTCCAGTCGGGCGATCTGGCGTTTCAGAATTGCACGGGGGGAATGTGGAACAGGGGCGTGGGTATGATGGTCCAGAACATCGCACAGGACCAGTGCCGTGCCTTCGAGCCACGGAACAGGCCGGATCGTGGCAAGGTCAGGCTTCATCACATAGTCGCCATAACCGGTTTCCCAACTGGTTGAGGCATAGCCATCCGGTGTCGCCATTTCGAGGTCGGTGGCGAGCAGGTAATTGCAGCAGTGGGTCTCGTTGAACGATGTTTCCACAAAATTCACCGCATGAAAACGCTTTCCCATCAAGCGGCCCTGCATATCTACAAAACACGCAAGAACAGTGTCTATTGTTCCGTCTGCAACTTGGGATTTCAGGTCGTCAAATGTCATCGGTCCGGGCATTTTTTGTCCACTTATTGGGTTGGAATCGGAGGCCGCATAGAACGGCCTCCGAAGAGTGGTTTAGCCGTAGCGGTACGGGCGACCAGCCTTAACCATATCAGCGTTGTACTTTTTGAAGATATCAACAACACGACGCTTAACATCGGATTCCGCAGCGATCTCTTCCCAGAATACTTGTGCCGCAGCTTCGACAGTTGCCCATTCTTCGTCCGGGATCGAGGTCAGCTCCATCTTGGTGCCGTTGACGCGCAGGTCTGCTTCGCCACCCCAATACCACCACTGACGATAGTAGTGTGATTGGTCACAGCAAACGCGGAACAGTGTTTGCAGGTCTTCTGGCAACTCGTTCCAGCGATCCATGTTGGCAAAGAACGACCCCGCCCATGCCCCAGAGATGTTGTTGGTCAAGAAGTAGTTGGTTACGTCAGCCCAGCCAACAGTATAGTCTTCTGTGATGCCGGACCATGCAACACCATCAAGCTCACCCGTTTGCAGAGCAACTTCGATATCTTCCCAAGGCAGCGTGACGGGAACGACACCAAACTGGGTCAGGAAGCGACCAGCAGTCGGGAAGGTAAAGATCTTCTTGCCTTTGAGATCCTCAAGGCTGCGGATCGGGTCTTTGGTCGCAAAGTGGCAAGGGTCCCAAGCACCGGCCGAGATATGTTTTACGCCGACTTTGGAATATTCTTCGTCCCAGATTTCATTGAGGCCGTACTGGTTGAACAGCACTGGAACGTCCAACGAATAGCGTGAGCCGAACGGGAAATAGCCGCCAAACACTGTGACATCTGTCGGAGACGCCATGGAGTCGTCATCAGACTGAACCGCGTCGATTGTGCCGCGCTGCATCGCTTGAAACAGCTCGCCCGTCGGGACCAATTGGTCTGCGAAGAACAGCTCGATCTGCATGCGGTCGCCTGCAATTTTGTTGAACATTTCGATCGCCGGAACGATCACCTCTGCTGCCAGCGCGGAACCTGCATAGGTCTGCATGCGCCATTTGATCGTGCTTTGCGCCAATGCGGGCGTTGCCAAAGCTGCTGCGGGGACAACGGCTGCCCCTTGGATAAACTTGCGTCTTGTCGTCATGTTTTCTCTCCTTGGTTGGGTTTCGACCGCCTTGGGGGCGGTTCTTTATGGTTTGTTATAAACGAAATCGGGGAGCCATGTCGCGATTCCAGGGAAGACCATGACCAATACGAGGGCAAGCACCATGATCAGCACAAATGGCGTGATGGATGAATAGATGTCGCGGAGCGAAATTTCTGGCGGTGCCATCGCGCGCATCAAGAATAAATTATAGCCAAAGGGCGGCGTCATATAAGCAATTTGCGTCGTAATTGTATACAAGATGCCATACCAGATCAGGTCAAAGCCAAGCTCGCCTACCAGTGGGACATAAAGGGGCGCCACGATCACCAGCATCGCTGTGTCATCAAGGAAGGTGCCCATCAACAAAAAGCTGAGCTGCATCAAAATGAGGATTGTCCAAGGGCTTAGGTTGAGGCGCTCGGTAAAGACGGCCTCAATTGCTTTCACAGCACCCAAGCCATCGAACACGGCTCCAAATGCAAGGGCCGCCAGAATGATCCACATGAACATGCAGGTAATGCCAAGCGTGTTGCGCACTGAATTTTCGAACACTTCGCGGGTCATGCGCCCCTTGAGAACCGCGGCAACAAACGCGGCGATGGCCCCGATTGCAGAGCTTTCAACAAGGGAGGTCCAGCCGTTCACGAAGGGCACCATCATGACTGCAAAGATGGCGATTGGCAGCAGTCCTGCCCGCAGCAAGCGCAGCTTTTCTGCGCGCGGTATGTCGCGCTCCTCAATAGGAAGAACAGGTCCCAACGTTGGATTGATCCGACAGCGCACGATGATGTAAATGACAAACAAGCTTGCCATCATCAGCCCCGGAATAACCCCTGCAAGCCAAAGCTGGCCGACAGGTTGGCGCGCGATCATCGCATAAAGCACAAGAACGACAGAGGGAGGTACAAGGATGCCCAAACTGGACCCCGCCTGAATAACCCCCGTGACCATCCGCTTGTCGTAGCCGCGTTTCAAAAGCTCTGGCAGGGCGATGGTTGATCCAATCGCCATACCTGCAACGCTGAGGCCGTTCATCGCGGATATCAGGACCATCAGTCCGATTGTCCCAATCGCAAGCCCACCGCGTAGGCCACCCATCCAGACGTGAAACATCTTATATAGATCGTCGGCAATTTTGCTTTCTGACAGCACATATCCCATGAAGATGAACATGGGCAGCGTAAGCAGTGGATACCATTTCATCAGCTTCATCGCCGCTGAAAACCCAATATCAAAGCCGCCCTTGTCACCCCAAAGCAAAAGTGCTGCGACGACGGCAATGAATCCGATGGCGCCAAAGACGCGCTGGCCCGTCAGCAGCATCAGCATCATCGACGAAAACATCAAAGTGGCGATTAATTCATACGACATCAGACCGTTTCACCTTTGAGCCGCAGAACATCTTTGAACAATTCCGAAATGCACTGGAGGAGCATGAGGAACATGCCCAAAATCATGATGGACTTGATAGGCCATAAATAGGGCCGCCACGCTGTCGAAGATCGTTCCATGCGGCCCACTTCCTCTGTTCCGATGAGGATGCCACCCAAGTATGAGAATGGCTCTGATCCCCAATATCCTAACGAATAAGCAGTAGAACTCACGGCGCCATACAGCAGGACCCCAAGATAGAAGATCAAGAACATCACTGTGATCAAATCGAACCAGGCTTTCTTGCGCAGTGACCATTCACCATACAGCAAATCCATCCGAACGTTCGAGCCAAGCTGTATCGAGTATGGTCCGCCGAGAATATAATAGGCCACCATCACAAACTGGGCCATTTCCAGCGTCCAAAGTGTCGGAAGAAAGAAAGTTTTGCTGATCGAGGACCACAGCAAGATACCCATCAACAGAAAAATTCCATACATCGCAACACGTCCGACGCGGTAGTTTACTGCATCAACCATGCGGATAAAGGCACGCATCAGACCTGTCATTGCACGGCTCCGTTGCCCTGTAGCTGGTTAAGGGCGTCTGACAGCCAGCCGGAAATGCGGTTTGCCATCGCGTCTTGTTGTTCGGCGTCTTGAATGAGGTCGTTTCTGATTTCCAGCATCACATTCAAATGGCCCGCAGCAAGAGCATGCTCTTTTAAGGTGTGCGTAACCCCATGTTGAGGCCCGTAGGGTTCATTGCGCAAAACCAGTGCATCGATGTGCCGGGGTGCGCTGTGCAGGAGTGCATCCGCGAGCCGTGAATCTGCATCATGCAAGACGCCAATTTCGACGGCTCTTTTTGCGCCGTGATAAATTGGTGTGAAGCTATGGATCGTGACAATAACGGGCGAGGAAGTGTCTGCAACAATCTCGGAAAGCCTCTTACGAAAGGGCTCATAGTACGTGTCGGCGCGATCTTGTCGCTGCGCGGCAGTTAGGTCTGCGTTGCCCGGAACTGTGACTGTTTCACTTTGATCCGGAGTGGCATCAGGAGCAGACGGAGGTCGATTACAATCATAGATCAGCCGTGAGACATTCGAGGCGACGAGCGCTGCATCATGACGGCTGGATAAACCCTCGGCCACAGCGAATGCACCGGGATCCCAAGCTACATGGCTTTTCAACGCATCTGCGGTCAGCCCAAGGTCATTAAATGCTTCCGGTATGAAGGGGCTGGCATGTTCACAGATCAATACCACACGAGAACGGCCCTCTGGATTCAAAACCAAGACGGGATCGCTAATTGATGTGGATTGCGGGTGATTCATGCTTGCTCCTCGGGCTAAGGGTGCGTCCCAGAACCAGCGACTGTCAACATTTTTTGTAAATATATTTCACAAGCGCGCATGGTCTGATATAAAAATAGACAAATGGAGAATGCATGGCCCAAGCGACGCAAACGATATCTGATCGCATTCAAGAGAAACTGGATGATCTGACGCGCGCAGAGCGGCAGTTGGCCCTTTCAATTCTGGAGAACTATCCAGCGTCGGGGCTTGGCCCGCTGACGGCGCTTGCGCAGGATGCAAATGTCTCCGTTCCTACAGTCGCGCGCATGGTGCAAAAGCTCGGCTACAAAGGGTATCCTGATTTTCAGGCCGAATTGCGTGAAGAATTGCGGGCCAAAGCAAAAAGCCCGATTGCCAAGCATGACACATGGGCCGAAGCAGCCCCTTCAGAGCACCTGTTGAACCGGTTTACGGACGCAGTCATCGACAACATTCGCCTGACCTTGGGCCATATCGACCCTGCAGAGTTTGACCGCGCCTGTGAGATGGTCGCAGATCAAGCAAACCACCTGTTTATCGTTGGCGGGCGGATCACCCATACGCTGGCCGAGTATTTCTTCATGCACATGCAGGTTATTCGCGGCAACCTCACGCATGTACAGTCCACATCGAACACTTGGCCGCACTATCTGCTGAATGCCAAGCAGGGGGACATCTTTGTGATATTTGATGTTCGCAGGTACGAAAACAACACTCTGAAATTGGCAGAAATGGCGCATGCGCGTGGGGCAAAGATCATTCTGTTTACAGATCAGTGGCGCTCGCCTGTGCATCACCTGAGCGACATCAGCTTAAGTTGCAGGATTATTGTCCCCTCCGCGTGGGATTCAGCTGCGACGACGATGCTGTTGGTCGAAACGATGATTTCATCAGTGCAGAATCTGAACTGGGACGAAACTAAAGAGCGAATGGAAACGCTGGAAGATATGTTCGACCAGACAAAGTTGTTTCGAAAATTTACATAAGAGCGCATGGGCACGGGTCCACAAGACTTTTGGCGGCTGTGCAGGCTGTTGATGGAGAGGGCCCTAGTTCTGGGGCTGACCGGTTTCGAAAAACGTGGCGATCCATTCGGCAAGGGCGTCCATGTCCGTGGGGGTCCCCAAAGTTCGGGCTGCCTTTTGTGTCACATCCCCCCCTATCTCCTCAGCGAACTCTTCGAGTAAAGCCGCAACAAATGCTTCGGACATTTCGGGGTGGTATTGCGTCGTGAGGACATGATCCTCGATGGCGAAACCTGCAATCTCACACCCTTGGGTGCGTGCGACGATTCTGGCGCCGTCCGGCAGTGTCGTTACCTGCTCTTTATGCGCTGCATAAATAGGGAGGCGTGTTCCGTCTGTAGTTAACTCGGTCGTGATCTGTCCTAGAACCCAACCATCAGGATTGTATGTGATCTCTGCGCCCAATGCGCGTGCGATGACCTGATGCCCGAAACATGCGCCAAACATTGGGATTTTATGTGTGATTGCATCGCGGACTAGCGCCTCCAACCCAGCGATCCAATCCGCGCCGTCATGCACCGATGCGGGGCTGCCCGTGATCAGCAAACCATCAAAGTCGAGCGAGGCTGGAAACACATCATCCTTGACCGAAAAAACCTCAAACTCCCAGTCGGGCCGGACCCGCCAGAGCAACTCGGAGAATTTCTGACCATCCTTGGGATGCGCTTGTGCAAAGGTGCTCTCATCGGTGTTGGTCATGAGGATCGCCAGTCGCATAGGTTTTCCTTTACATGTGAAGCAAGCTGCTTAGTATATTTTTACACATTATAAATATATGCGCTACTCTATTTGACGGAGATGTTATGACTGTTTGGGCACCTGAAGATGACGGCCACGCTGATTTGTCCTCTCACGATAGTTTTTCAAACGGCCCTCCCCACAACACCTTCGCCCGCCTGCGCCGCGACGATCCTGTGTTCTGGACGGAATATGCCCAAGGTACGGGGTTCTGGTCGATCACCCGCCATGAAGATATCCTGGCGCTCAATAAACAAAGCACACTTTTGTCTTCCGCCCACGGCATTCGGATCGAGGATCAGTCCCCCGAAGAAGTAATCGCGCGCCGCACCTTTCAGGAGACAGACGGGCGCGAGCATATGGGAGCGCGGATCAAGGTGGCCAAGGCATTTTCCAAGCCGGTGATTGCAGGTTTTGAGGCGCAGATCAGGGAGCTTTGTGTCGAAATTCTCGATAATGCACTGCCCAAAGGCACCTTTGACGCGACTAAGCTGATTGCGCGAGAGCTGCCCATGCGGATGCTGGGTCGTATTCTTGGCACGCCTGAAGAGGACCTGCCGTGGTTGGTGGAGAAGGGTGATGCGCTGATCGCCAATACGGATCCCGACTTCACCGATCATGTTCTGGATAAGATGACGACGGACGAGTTTCGCCTGATGCCGTTTAACTCCCCTGCGGGGGCCGAACTTTACGTTTATGCCAAGGATTTGATGGCGCGCAAAAATGCGGCGGGGGATACTGATGGCATCCTTCACCTGATCATGCAGCCGGGGCCGGACGGGGAAGTGATCTCGGATGAGGAGTTTCGCAATTTCTTTTGTCTGCTGGTTGCGGCGGGCAACGACACCACGCGCTATTCCATCGCTGCGGGATTGCAGGCGATGTGTCACCAACCCGAGCTTCTGGGTCAAATGCAACGTGGTGAGGTTTGGGACACGATGGCGGACGAAGTGATCCGCTGGGCCACGCCTGCGCTCTATTTCCGCCGCACGGCCACCGCTGATTTTGAGCTGCATGGCAAGACGATCAAAACGGGCGATAAAGTTGTCTATTGGTTTGCGTCTGGAAACCGTGACGAGTCCGTAATCGATGATCCGTTCCGCGTTGATCTGGCGCGCACGCCGAACAAGCATGTGTCGTTCGGGCAGGGGGGCCCGCATGTGTGTCTGGGCATGTGGCTTGCCCGTCTTGAGGTGCGGGTGTTGTTTGAGGAACTGGCGAAACGCATCTCATCGATCGAGGCCGCAGGCCCGCACAAGTTCCTCCGTTCCAATTTTGTCGGCGGGATCAAATCCTTGCCCGTCACTGTCCATATGTCTTGAGGGAGACCTGATCTATGCCAGACCGTTTGCGTGCCATTTTTTGTGATCATCTGAGCCTGATACGGGGCAAATACCTGCCCAATTCCAAAATTGGCGATGACGACACAAGGTTCTGTCGCTCAACTTTCGGGGTCCATTTTGATCGTGATTTGTTGCCATCCCCCGGCTCTATGATGCTCGAAGGGTTGCCGGATATGGAGCTGCGTTGGAAGGCGGCGGATATTCGCGACAGCTGGCACAAGGGGACCAAGATCGTACTGGGTGATCTCTATGATCAAGAGGGTGAGCCGCTTGAGGTTTGCCCACGTGGTGCGCTGAAACGCGCGATTGCGGCGTGGGAAGCCAAAGGGCTGACACCCAAAATCGGGATTGAGCTGGAGGCCTTTGCGTTCCAGCGCGATGAGAGTGGCGCGCTCATTCCCTACGACGCGCCGGGGGCCGTTGTATATGGCACTGGTCCTACGACTGATCCGCGCGGGTTCAACGATGCGATTTGGGAGCGGGCGACGGAATTGGGCTTCAAGATCGATATGATCACTGCGGAATATGATGCGCCACAGTTTGAATATACGCTTACTTTTGATGATGCGCTCAAAGCGGTGGATGACATTATCCTGTTCCGTTTACTCGCCCGCGAAGTGGCGTTGGAGCACGGTATTGTTCTGAGCTTTCTGCCCAAGCCAATTGCTGATGCGGGCGGCTCCGGCATGCATATCAACTTCTCGTTCACCGATCATAACGGCAACAATGCTCTGACCAAAGATGGCAAAAGCGGTCCGGACCACATGAGTGATCTCGCGCACGGATGTGTGGTGGGTCTGATACAGCATCATCGCGGCTTGGCTGCTTTGATCGCACCAACGGCGCTCAGCTATAAGCGTTTGCAACCGGCGAGCCTGTCTGGGTATTGGCGCAATTGGGGCGGGGACCACCGCAATGTGACTACACGCGTGAGTGCAGAAGGTGGCGTGAAAGCGCGGCTTGAGCACCGGATGGCGGATGCCTCGGCCAACCCTTACATCGCGGTGGCGGCAGTGCTGCAAGCCTCTTTGCTCGGGGTCGAGAATAAATATCCGCTCATTGCGCCTGAGACGGGCGATGGATTCGATGCGACCGATGCGACCGAGGGTGTGGGTGAGGACCTCTCGGCGGCGCTTGCCGATCTGGCGGCGGATACTGTGTTGGGAGATGCGGTGGGGCGCATGCTGGTTGAAAATCAACTCTTCATGCGCGCAGCGGAGGTTGAAAAGACCGCCGCGATGGACGACATCACCCTGCGCAATTTCTATATTCCGTTTTTGTAAGGAGCGAGCGATGAAAGCGACATGGACCTTGCCCGACGGCAGCACAAAAACCGCAGAAGTTGCCGAGGGGGTTTCCCTCATGGAAGCTGCGGTGGCTAACAACATTCCTGACATCGAAGGGGCCTGCGGCGGGTGCTTGTCCTGTGCCACATGCCATGTATTTGTCGATGAGGGGTGGCTCGATAAGGTGGGCGAAGTCGAGGTGTTCGAGGATGCCATGCTCGATTCCACAGACGTAGAGCGCACGGATGCCAGCCGCCTGTCGTGCCAGATTAAAATGTGTGCCGATCTGGACGGAATTTCCGTGACTGTGCCAATGGCCTGATCCGGTGGCATCGCAAGCACGTCTGGTGATGGACACCATTCTGATCAAGATTGACACAGGCACGCTTAACCCCGGCGATGTGATCGCCGAGGATGCGCTGATTGCTGAGCTGGAAATTTCGCGCACGCCGCTGCGCGAGGCGCTGTTGCAGCTTGAGGCGCAGGGGTTGGTGACGCGGCAGCCACGCAAAGGTGTGGTTGTGTTCAAGCCGACGCTGGAGGAATTCCTTGCCATCCTCGAAGTGCACGCAAAACTGGAAGGGCAGGCTGCAGGCCTTGCTGCACGGCGGTTGTCGCCTGCGCGCCGCGATGCCCTGAGCGATGTGGTGGAGAAATGTGCAGCGCATGCGGCGCAGCACGGGGACGGAAACCACGCCGCATATTATCAACTGAACCTCGATTTTCACCGTCTGGTGGGAGAGGCGTCAGGCAACCCCTTCCTGCTGGACATGATCAAATCGAACGCGCGCAAGCTGATGGCCTACTACCGCGCGCGCTACCGCACCGTTGGGGCGATCAAGGCTTCTGCGCTGGAACACGCAACGATTGCGGAGGCTATCATCACACGCCAAAGCGACGAGGCCGAAGCGTTGATGACGCGTCACGTGCAGTTTGATCATGTGACAGCGATGGACCTGCTTGCGTCATTTGACTGATCCTCCTACGACCTTAGGGAGCAATTGACGGATGAGTGGGCGCGCATGGGCGATCTTTGGGCAGGGTTAACAGAAGCGTTCCGGCTGCTTGTCACGCTGGACCGTGATCTGGTGGAGATTACGCTGCGCTCGCTTCAGGTGACGCTGTCGGCGCTGGTGATTGGGTCAGCAATTGCGCTTCCGCTAGCGGCATTGTTGGCGGTGCGGCGCTTCAGGTTCCGCCGCGGTGTGATTGCCGTGCTGAATGCGCTGATGGGCTTGCCGCCTGTCGTAGTGGGGCTGGTGGTTTATGTGCTGCTCTCACGCTCTGGCCCGTTTGGGGTGATGGGGCTGCTGTTTACCCCCGCGGCGATGATCATTGCGCAGGTGATTATTATTGTGCCGCTGATCGCCAGTATAGCGCATCAATCGTTGCGCGATTTGTGGAGCGAGTATCACGACCTGCTGATTTCGATGAATGTCACCCAAGGCCAGAAAATGCGTACCCTTCTCTGGGATGCGCGGCGGGCATTGCTCACGGCGTCGCTGGCTGGTTTTGGCCGTGCAATCGGGGAGGTTGGGGCGATTATGATCGTAGGGGGCAACATCGATCATGCGACCCGCGTTCTCACCACAGCCATCGCGTTGGAGACTGGCAAAGGAGATTTTGCTTTGGCACTGGGCCTTGGTATCATCCTTGTCGGGTTGGCGATCACGGTGAACCTCGCGATCCACTGGCTCAGCCGAACCGAAGCGGAGGGGCGCTGGTGAACCTCTTTCCATTGACAGTACGCGCGGCTGAGACGTCGCGGCGCGGTAAGGTGCTTGTGGGGCCTGTTGACCTTGATTTCCATGGGGCAGGGGCCACAGTTGTTATGGGGCCGAACGGATCGGGTAAGACGACGCTCCTGCGGTTGCTGCACGGTGCGGCCCGTCTGACGGCAGGCACAATCGACTGGGCCTGTGATGAGGAGTATGCACGCACGCGGCAGGGGTTTGTGTTTCAGCGCCCGGTTATGTTGCGGCGCACGGTGCTTGAAAATTTGATGTATCCGCTGCGCACGCGTGGGGCGTTAAAAGTGGATGCACAGCGCCAATCTGAGGAATGGGCCAAGCGTGTCGGTCTAGAGAATATGCTGGGGCGGACGGCGACCAACCTGTCGGGGGGTGAGCAGCAAAAGCTGGCTCTTGCCCGCGCGATGATAACCGAGCCGCAGGTTCTTTTTCTGGATGAGCCGACTGCCGCATTGGACGGTCGTGCTACCCGTGAGGTGGAGGCGGTGTTGCGCGCGGCGCGGGCTTCAGGCATGCAACTGATTCTATCGACACATGATTTGGGGCAGGCAAAGCGTCTGGCTGACGAGATTATCTTTATGCTTCATGGGCGCGTGTTGGAGTATACCAATGCGCGTGCGTTTTTTGACGCGCCGCAGAGCATTCAGGCAAGGGCATTCCTTAGAGGAGATATTGTGGAATGAAGAGTTTTATTTTGACGGTTGGTTTAGTGGCCTGGGCGAGTGTCGCGGGTGCGCAGGACGTGATGCGTATGGCGGTGACGACCTCGTTTCATAACTCGGGACTGGCGGATGTTTTGTTGCCGGTTATTGCCGAGGATTTGGACCTCGAAGTGCAGTTGTTGGTGGTTGGCACAGGCCAAGCGCTCAAACTCGGCGAGGCGGGGGATGTGGATGCGATCCTTGTTCACAGCCGCAGCGCGGAGGAGGCGTTTGTCGCGGGTGGGTTTGGCCCGCACCGGCGTGAGATCATGTACAATGATTTTGTGATGATTGGTCCCGATACTGACCCTGCGGATGTGCGTGCTACTGAGACCGCAAGGGATGCGCTGAATGCCATTGCTCAGACACAGGCCCAGTTTGTGAGCCGCGGAGATGACAGCGGGACGCACAAGAAGGAGCTAAGCTTGTGGCGTGCTGCGGCGCTCAAGCCCGAGGGATTTGGCGCGTGGTACAATGCCGTTGGCGCTGGCATGGGGGCGGCGCTGAATACGGCGTCCGGCCTCGACGCTTACATTCTGTCCGACCGCGCAAGCTGGCTTAACTTTGGGAACAAAGGCACGTTGGCGCTGCTTTTTTCTGGTGATCCAGTGTTGTTCAATCAATACGCTTATCTGCCGGTCAGTGTTGAGCGTCACAGCCATGTAAAGGCTGCTCTGGCGGTAAAGCTTGAGGGTTGGCTGACCTCTGCGCGCGCAGCAGAATTGATCAACAGCTACACCATCAACGGCGAGACGCTATTCACCTTCAACGCTACGCCTTGATGCAGGCCACTTTGTGTTGCGCGGCCACCTCGTTGAGGGGTGGCTGTGCGCTCAGGCACGCATCCTCGACAAAAGGACAGCGCGAGGCAAAGCGGCAGCCGGGTGGCGGGTTAAGCGGATCAGGCGGATCACCGGGGATCAGCAACCGCTCGACTTTGCGCTTTTGATCGACACTTGGCACCGCAGAGAGCAGCGCTTTTGTGTAAGGGTGTTTGGGATTGTTGAACAGGCTCAGACGGTCGGCGTATTCGACGATTTTGCCCATATACATAACCGCGATGTGATCGCTCATGTGCTGCACGACACCAAGGTCATGGCTGATGAACAGATAGGTAAGGTCCAGATCACGCTGAAGGCGGCGCAGCAGATTGAGAATTTGGGCTTGAACGGCAACATCTAACGCACTCACCGCCTCGTCGCAGATGATCAGTTCGGGGTTGGTCGACAGAGCGCGGGCGATGCCGATGCGCTGGCGTTGGCCGCCGGAAAATTGGTGTGGGAAAAGCTTCATCTGTTCGGGACGCAGGCCAACCTGCTCGAACAGTTCCGCAACACGGGCTGGGCGCTCTGACACTGGCAGGGTGCCGATGCTGTCCATAGGTTCACGCACGATTGCCTCGGCGCGCAGGCGTGGATTGAGCGAGGAATAGGGGTCTTGAAAGATCACCTGCACTTTGGCGCGGGCTTGGCGCAATGGCTCCGGCTCAAGGCTCAGAAAATCCTGACCGTCGAGATCAACGGTGCCAGCATATGCATTAACCAACCGCGCCACGCCAAGGGCGGCGGTGGTTTTGCCAGAGCCTGACTCACCCACAATGGCCAAAGTTTCACCGCGTGCGACCTCGAACGAGACGTCGTCTACAGCGTAAAGCCAGCTGCTGCGGCCCCAGCTGCGTTTGACAGGGAAACGGATGGAGAGGTTTTTGACATTGAGAAGCGCAGTCATAGCTGGTCAGCCTTCCAACAGGCGGAGTGTTGATCGCCAAAGGCCACTTCGGGCGGGCGGCTACTTCGGCATTTGTCGTCGGCCATGTCGCAGCGCGATGCGAATAGACAGGCATCTGCGCCAAAGCTGCCCAACGAGGGAACAATGCCCGGCACTTCGGTGAGGTCAGGACGCTCCTCGGTTAGCACGGCCAGCAGGTGCGGGACGCAGGAAATCAGACCTTTGGTATAGGGGTGGCGCGGGTGGCTGATGACGGGGGCGACGGGGCCGTCCTCGGCTTTGCGCCCTGCGTACATGACCACCATGCGGTCGGCCATTTCTGCTACAGCGCCCATGTCGTGGGTGATGAGGATAATGGCCGTGCCCGTCTCGCGCCCCAGATCGCGCAGCAAGTCAAAGATTTGGGCTTGGACTGTTACGTCGAGGGCGGTAGTCGGTTCATCTGCGATGAGAATTTTGGGGGAGCAGGCGAGGGCGATTGCGATCATAACGCGCTGGCGCTGACCGCCTGACATCTGGTGGGGATAGTCGCTCACGCGGGCTTTGGCGTTTGGAATGCGGACGGCGTCGAGCAGTTCTGTCGCGCGGGCCCATGCCTCACGCTTGTTCATGCCTTTGTGGCGGCGCAGAACTTCGGCGATTTGTTCGCCCACGGTATAGACGGGGTTGAGCGAGGTCATCGGCTCTTGGAAGATCATCGAAATTTCGTTGCCACGGATGCCGCGTAATTCTTCGTCCTTCATCTGTGCCATGTCGCGGCCGTCAAACAGAATGCGACCGCTTGCGATAGAGCCTACGCCCTCCGGTAACAGTCCCATGATCGCCAATGCGGTCATGGACTTTCCGCAGCCACTTTCGCCGACAAAGCTTAGCGTTTCACCTGCGTTTAATTCGAGCGAGAGATCGTCGATGACGGGCGCCTGACCGCTGCGCAAGGCCAGCTCGATCCGCAGGTTTTCGACTTTCAAAAGTGGTTCGGTCATCGCTGTCTCAGTTTCGGGTTTAGCGCGTCATTGAGGCCGTCACCGACCAGTGAGATCGCCAGCACGGTGATGAAGATCGCCACACCTGGGACGGTCACAGTGTAGCTTGCGTCGAGGATGTATTCGCGGTTGGACCCGATGATCTGGCCCCAGCTTGCAACGTTTGGATCCGTGAGGCCAAGGAAGGACAGGCCTGCTTCGAACAGGATCGCGGAGCCAACCATGAGGGCGGCCTGCACGATGATCGGGGGCAGGGCGTTGGGGAGGATCACGCTAAAGATGAGGCTTCCGTTCTTAACGCCCCCCGCGCGGGCGGCGGTTACATATTCCAACTCGCGGATGCGCATGAATTCGGCGCGGGTGATGCGGGCAACGGCGGGCCAACTGACAAGGCCGATGGCCAGCGTGATCATGGGAAGCGATGCGCCAAACAGTGCGACGATGACCATGGAGAACAGAAGTGTGGGCAGCACTTGGAAGAACTCGGTCAAGCGCATCAGGACTTCTTCGACCCAGCCGCGATAAAAGCCTGCAAGTGCGCCCACGGTGATGCCGATGGTAACAGTGACAATCGCAGCGGAAACGCCAACGGTCAGCGATACTTTTGCGCCGTGGATCAGCAGCGAGAGAATATCGCGTCCAAGGTAGTCGGTGCCAAGTAAGTAGCCTTCCTCCCCCGGTGGGGTGAAGGGAATCCAGACCATGTCGAAAGGATCGCCGGGATAAACCATGGGGCCAATGATCGCGACGCCGATGATAAACAGCAAAGTGATCAAGCCGATGACGGCAGCATGATTGCGGCGGAACATCTCGGACGCTTCCGAGAAGGGCGAACGTGCCTTGGGCGGGGTATCCTCTAGCATGCTCATGAGCGGCCCCTCACACGGGGATCAATCAGCCGCATCACCAGATCAGTCAGCAAGTTGCCGATGATGACAACAAGTGCCGAGAAAAATAGGATGCCCAGAATGGTGGGCGTGTCACGGGCAAGGATTGAAGTGAGGGCGAGTTGGCCAAGGCCAGGCCATGAGAACACAGTCTCGACCAGAACCGCACCGGAAATGACGGCGGAGAACTGCAGACCCGCGAGTGTGATAACGGGGGGCAGTGCATTCTTGAGGGCATGTTTCAGCGTGACTTCGCGGGGGCTCAGCCCTTTTGCTTTGGCGGTGCGGACATAGTCGGATCCAAGCACCTCAAGCATGGAGGCACGCGATAGGCGGGAATAGAGCGCGAGGAAGATAGACCCGAGGGTGATGACTGGTAGAACCATGTGGTGCGCGACGTCGAGCGCTTCCACGAAGAAGTTGCCTTCGACGGTAACGTCGCTCATTCCTGCGACGGGGAAGAGGGGGATTTTCAGCGAGAAGGCAATGAGGAGTAGGATGCCCGTCCAGAACACAGGGGCCGCGTATCCGAAAAGAGCGAAGAAGGTGACGAAATAATTGGCGACCCCGTTAGGATGACGGGCGGAGAAGACGCCGAGCAGTACGCCGATCACGAGCGCCAGAATCTGAGCAACGATGACCAGCAGCAGTGTAGCGGGCAGGCGCTCGAATATCAGCTCAGTGACTGGGGTGTTGTAGAAATAGGAGTAACCCAGATCAAAGCTCAGCACGCGGCCGATATAGGAACCAAGCTGGATCAGAAACGGTTGATCGAGACCGTATTCAGCGCGGATTTGAGCCATGAGTTCCGCATCAGCGCCCCCCATTGAGGCGGCGATCGTATCGGCAACATCACCTGGGGCCGCATTCATCATGCTGAAATTGAGCACCAGCACGGCGATCAGCAGGAGTGCGGCATAGGCGAGTCGTTGGAGGATAGTGATCAGGATATGCATGAAAACCCAAGCGTTTCGGAGGTTTGCCTACCCCGAGAGTACGGGGCAGGCGAAGGATGATTATTCCTTGAGGTAGACAAGGTCATAGGGAGAGCTGGAGGCCCAGATGCCCAGTGGCGCGTTGCCGACTTTGTTGGAAAACACCGTGTGGTAGGGCAGCGTGTTGGTCCAGTAGACAGGCAGATCTTCAGCCAGAATTTGCTGGAACTCGGAATAGATCGCCTTACGCTTTTCAGGGTCGATCTCCTGCGCGCCGGCGGCCATCAACTCGTCAATTTTCGGGTTCACGTATTGCTGGGTGTTGGACCAGATAACACCCGGTTTGATGTTGGTGGAGGAGTAAGTGCGGTGGACGCCGATCACCGGATCGCCCCAGTTGAACACAGTATCCCAAGTCATATCAAAGTTATGGTTGGAGATTTTTTGCGCCCATGTGGGAAAATCCACGTATGAATTCACGCTCACGTCGATGCCAACTTTGGACAGGGACGCTTTTGTGAATTCCGCCTGCGGCTTTGTCGTGGGGTTGCCGTAGTCGACGGTCAGGCTGAAGCGTGTGCCGTTGGCATCCATTGGAAAACCGGCCTCGTCCAGCAGGGCATTCGCCTTGTCCAGATCGATGTCATAGCCATTCACGCTGTCGTCATAGAGCGGGGAACCGGGGTGGATGCCCGTTTTGGCATCTTGGGAAATACCCTGCATCAATGCATTCAGGATGAATTTTTTGTCGATGGAATAGGCAATGGCCTGACGCACGCGTTTGTCGCTCAGCGGACCCTCGGAGCCTGTGTTGAACGCAAGCCAGTTGAGCGCGCCAATCGCGGCATAGCCTTCGTCCGTGACGGTCAGGTTTTCGTTTTCCTTCATCCGCGCAATGTTGCGCACGACGTTTTCGAATGTGGACATATGCAGTTCGCCATTCTCGATGCCAATGGCCCGCGAAGAGGCATCCTTGATGATGCGGTAGACGATGCGGTCGAGATAAGGGCGCCCTTCGATGAAGAAGTCATCGTACCGCTCCAGAACGATATTCTGGTCGCGGGTGAATTCCACCAGTTTGAATGGACCGGAGCCGACAACATTCTCGCTGTTTTGCGGATGGGTCTTGGGGTCTTGGCCATCGCCGTAGACATGCTTGGGGATAATCGGCAAGAGCTGCGATGACATGGCAAGCAGCAGGGCAGGGTGCGGCTGGCTTAGGTTCAGGATGGCGGTATGCTCGTCCGGTGTATCGACCGAGGTGACAACGCCGAACATGGATTTGAACGGGTGGTTCTCTTGCACAGTCTTGACCGAAAACGCGACATCCTCGGACGTAATTGGCGCACCGTCATGGAATGTGGCGCCTTTGACCAGATTGAGGGTCATCTTCAATCCATCATCGGAAAAGGCCCAGCTCTCGGCCAGATAGGGCTGCGGGGTCCAGTCTTCGTCATAGCGCAGGGGGGCGGCAAACAGCTGTGCGCCCGGTGCTCCTGTTGCGATGCCGGATTGGACGGCGGGGTTCAGGTGGCGCGGTGTGGTGGCCATCGCGTGGATCAATGTGCCGCCGCGCACGGGTTCTTCGGCTTGTGCGCCAAAGGCGATGATGCTTCCCAATGCGGTGGCGGCCAGCATGGATTTGAAGTGTTTGGTCACGTTTCAGATTCCCCATTATGATTATTAACGAAATGCTAACGCGGGGTCATACCCTCACAAAACAGTTTTTCCAAACCCAGTTAGTGCATTCTATGGGGGTTAGGCGTGGGAAATCATGGCAGGCGCACGGCCATTTGCTCAAACCCTTCGGCGGCACGAATGCCCTCACAATGGGCATGAAAGTCCACCACTGCACGCGGTTGACGCATGCGGGCTTGGGTCACAAGGCCGAACTGGCGCGGCGGAATCGCATCGCGCAACGGGACCGCACGGAAGCCGCCGCGGTCATCTAGCACGGCAAGTGGTTTTGCATTGAGAAGGGTAAAACCCAGATTGGCAGCGACCATTGTGCGGACCATCTCAACCGAGGAGGAACTGTGGACGACTTTGATATCAAGCTCCGCTTTGCGGAAAAAGCTGGAATAGTAGGCGCGGGTCTGGGGGAGGTTCAGCTCGATCATCGGCTTCATTGCAAGCTCGGCCAAGCTCACGCTTGGCTGTTGGGCCAGGGGATCATCGGCTGGCAAAAGTGCAAATAGCGGCAGATCGATCAAGGGTTGGAAAAACTGCCTGTCGCTGACGACTTCGCGGTAGGTAAAGGCCAGATCAGCACGTCCTTCCTCCAGATCGCGAACCACTGTGTCCATGTTCCCTTCCACCATCTCGAACCGGATTCCGGGGTGTTGGCGTTGAAAGGTGGCGATGGCATGGGGCAGAAACGTGGCCGCGGCGGCGGCAAAACAGGCCAGCCGGATCACGCCGCTGGCGGTGCCGCCAATCGCGTTCAGCTCTGTTTCAAACTCCCGAAACCCGCCCAAGAAATCACTTATCAGTGTGAGGCATTGTTGGCCTGCCGACGTGATCATCAGGCCTTTGGCGGGAACGCGGGTGAAGAGGTCAAACCCCATGTCCGCTTCCAGTGCATCAATCGCCGCCGTGATCGAGCTTTGCGAGATGTTGAGATCAGCCGCTGCTGCCGCGATTGAACCTGTGCGGCCGGCCGCTTCGATGTAGCGAAGTTGTTTTATGGTCAGGTTGGTCACAGGCATCCCCCAAGAAATGTGGTTACTCGGACAGTTAAATCCAGTTTGTAGTGGGATGCAAATTCAATAGCGTTTGGACAACGCATAACCTTAGGAGCCTATGATGATCACAATATATAATGCCCGCAAGATCATCACGATGAACCCCGCGCATGCGCATACAACTCATGTGGCGGTGCGTGATGGCAAGATTTTGGGCACCGGCCCGTTGGAAGATTTACAGGGCTGGGGCGCATATACGCTGGACGAGCGGTTCGCGGATAAGGTGCTGATGCCGGGTCTCATCGAGGCGCACAGCCACCTGATGGAAGGGTCGCTTTGGGCGTATACCTATGTCGGTTTCTTTGACCGGATGTCGCCCGAAGGCGCGATGCAGAAGGGGTGCAAGAACCTTGATGAGGTCCTCACCAAGCTGAAAGAGGCGGAGGCAAAGATCGAAGACCCGGACGCGCCGATGCCTGCGTGGTCGTTGGACCCTATCTATTTCGACAACGTTCGGGTGACGCGTCATGATCTGGATCAGGTATCCTCCACACGGCCCATTGGGATCATGCATGCGTCGGGTCATATTCTGAATGTGAACACCAAGGCGTTGGAACTGGCAGGTCTCATGCGGACAGGGGTGAACCATGACGGCGTGCCGCTTGGCAGCGACGGGATGCCGCTGGGGGAGTTGAAGGGACCGGATGTAATGACGCCGGTTTCGCCCCATGTTGGATTCGACCGCGATATGCTGGCCTGTGATGAGACGGGGATGGTCCGCTTTGGCAAGTTGTGCGTGCGCGCGGGCGTGACCACGGCGACCGATTTGGCGAGCAAGCTGCCAGAGGACGTGGTGAAGCTCTTTACCGACGTGGCAGGGCGCAAGACCTATCCGACGCGGATCATCTCGCTGCGCTATCACCACGGGGTCAGTCCCGAAGACCTTATCGCCCACGCCGAGGCGCTCAAGCTGCAAAGCACCGATATGATGCGTCTGGGCAAGATCAAGGTTGTGGTCGATGGCTCGATTCAGGGCTTCTCTGCGCGGCTGCGCGAGCCCGGATATTTCAACGGCTCGCCCAACGGGCTGTGGTATATCTCGCCCGAGCATCTGGCCTATATTCTGGAACATGCGCTGGCCAAGGGTCTGCACGTCAACACACACACAAACGGCGATCAGGCGACACAGTTGGTGATTGAAACGATGACCGAGGCGCTCAAAAAACACCCAAGCCCAGATCACCGCTTTGTGCTGCAACACTGCCAGCTCGCCGATGCTGCGCAGTTCCGTAAGATTGCGAAACTGGGGCTGTGCGTGAACCTGTTTGCCAACCACCACTTCTATTGGGGGGACGAGCATTACAAACTGACCGTCGGGCCAGAGCGCGCAGAGCGGATGAACGCTGCGGGCACGGCCCTGCGGATGGGAGTGCCTTTGGCGATCCATTCGGACGCGCCGATCACGCCGTTGGGGCCGCTTTTCACCGGATGGTGCGCGGTCAACCGTCTGACGGCGTCGGGCCGGACATTGGGCGAGGCGGATAAGATCACTGTGGATGAGGCGCTACACGCAATCACGCTGGGGGCTGCCTATACCCTGCATATGGATCAGGAGATTGGCAGCATCGAAGCGGGTAAGCGGGCTGACTTTTCTGTGCTCGAGGATGATCCCGAAGAGATTGGCGGGGACAAACTCAAGGACGTGCGCGTCTGGGGCACGGTCCAAGGGGGCCGCGTGTTTGCCGTGAGCGATATATGAGCCTGCCCGTCACGGTTTTGAGTGGCTATCTGGGAGCGGGCAAGACAACGCTGGTGAACCAGATGTTGCGGCAGGCAGACGGCAAGCGGCTGGCGATTATGGTGAATGAATTTGGTGATCTACCGATTGATGCGGACCTGATCGAGGCGGAAGGCGATGATCTGATTGCTCTGGCCGGCGGTTGCGTCTGTTGCAGTTATGGCGATGATCTGATGGCGGCACTGGCGCAGATGGCCGCGATGCAACCGCCTCCCGATCACATCGTGTTGGAGGCCAGCGGCGTTGCTTTGCCTGGCGCGATCGCAGCCAGTTTGTCGTTAATGGCGGGTATTGAGACTGCGGGTGTTGTGGTGCTGGCCGACGTGGCGCAGATCGAGACGCAGCTGGCCAATGACTATATCGGCGACACGGTTGTGCGTCAGTTGGAAGCGGCCGATCTGGTTGTATTGACGAAGGGCGATCTGGGCGGTCTTGCGCTGGTGGATCAGGCGCGTAAAACGATCAGCGCGCATGTTCGCGGTGCTGCGGTGATCGAAGCCGCGCAGGGGCATTTGCCGCTGGATGTCGTGCTGCACCCTGCACAGGTCAGCGCGCCGCAAATTGGCCAGCCCCATGGCAATGCAGCCGGCCTCGCGAGTGAGATTGATCACCCCGAAGGCACGCAAGACGCGCAGGGCTATGCGCAGTCGCTTGCCCGTCGCGCCGAGGTGATCCGCGCAAAGGGTCATATTCTAACGCCGACAGGGATGAAGACGGTGCAGGTTGTCGGGGACAGGTGGGATGTCCACACCGCCCCGCAAAATGCACAGGTCGGTGTGGTGATTATCCGTCTGAAAGAGGCGGCGCTCGCTTAATCCTCGAACACCGCCATGCCCAACCATTCGGCAATGACTGCGGGCGTTTTCTCGCCCTCGATCTCGATGGTGAGCAAGTTTTCCCGCAGCAGGTTTGTCGGCCCTTTAGCGTTCACTTTTTGCAAAGTGAAGCGTCCGCGCAGGCGACTGCCCGCAAGGACTGGCTTTAGAAACCGCATCTTGTTCATACCATAGTTGATGCCCATCACCTGACCGGGCAGCATGTTAAAACAATCATAGGCAAAACGGCTGGCCAGCGAGAGCGTCAGGAACCCGTGTGCAATCGCCCCGCCAAAGGGTGTCTCGGCGGCGGCGCGTTCCGGATCAATGTGTATCCACTGCTCGTCATGGGTGGTCTTTGCAAATTGGTCGATCATCGCCTGATCGACTGTGATCCAGTTCGAGACCCCTACTTCGGTGCCGATGAGTTTCTCGCTCGCGGCGAGGGCGGTATCGCGTGCAGACATATTGTTGCCTCCTCAGGACGGATCAGCGGACACGCGCACCATGCGCTTGCCCTTGTTGTCGCCATTGAGCAGGCCGATGAGAGCCGAGGGTGCGTTCTCAAGACCTTCGACAATATCCTCGGTTACCTTAAGCTGGCCGCGCGCAATCATGCCCTGCATGGCGCGGATCGCGGTTGCATCGTTATGGGCAAAATCCATCACGATGAAGCCTTCCATCTTGAGGCGTTTCACCACAATCGCACCGGGCAGGTTGCGCGGACCACTTGGGGCTGTGCTCTCGTATTGGCTGATCGCACCGCAGCAGACGACACGCCCCCGCTCGTTCATCAGGTTCAGCGCGGTCTCAAGGATCACGCCGCCCACATTGTCAAAATACACGTCCACGCCTTCGGGACAGGCTGCGCGGATTGCTTTGAACAACCCGTCAGCGCGGTAATCAATGCACGCGTCAAAACCGAGCTCGTTGACTACCCAATCGCATTTTTCTTGCCCACCCGCGATGCCAACCACGCGACATCCCAGCGATTTGGCGATCTGTCCGACGTACCCGCCAACAGAACCTGCTGCAGCAGAGACAAGCACCGTCTCACCCGGTTGTGGTTGTCCGATGGACATGAGGCCGTGATAGGCAGTTTTGCCCGCGATGCCAAAGACCGACATGAGGTGCGACAGGGTCGGCACCTTGGGCAACTTCTGGACCTTATGCGCGGGCATGGTGACATAGTCGGACCAGGTCGCCTCGGATGCGACAACGTCGCCCACAGCCAAGCGCGGAGAGTTGGATGCTGCTACTTCGCAAATTGCATAGGTTGGCATCGCGTCGCCCGCATTCACGGCAGCGCGGTAGGTGGCGCCCTGCATCCAAGAGCGGTTGGCGGCGTCGATGGACATAAGGATCACGCGCAGCAGTACTTCGCCCTCAGCAGGCTTGGGCATTTCGGTCTCTGTCATGGAGAAGTTGGCGGGGGTCAGCGCGCCTTTTGGCAATTCGGCGACGACGATCTGGCGGTTTGTCATTTTATAGTCCTTACTTGGGAAGATGAATTTGAAAGGGCGAGATATGAGTGATGAAGCGCGGCAGCACAGGTTTGAGCCACCAAATGGGGCGTGCGATATCCTGTTGATCCGGCACGGCGAGACGCAGGCTGCCAAGCGTGGCGAGATGTTTGCTATGGTGGACGGGCAAGGCAATCCCGCGCTGCGGCCTGAGGGGGAAGCGCAGGCTGTGGCAATTGGTACGCGGCTCAAGCATGAGGCGATTAATGCGATATATGTCACCACGATGCAGCGCACGCACCAGACGGCGGCCCCGTTGGCCACAGCTTTGGGGATGACACCGAAGGTTGAGGCAGACCTGCGCGAAGTTTTCTTGGGCGATTGGGACGGCGGCGAATACAGGTTTCGTGCGGCGGCCAATGACCCTGCGTTTGTGCGCGCACGCGACAGTCATGAGTGGGGCGAAATCCCGGGCGCAGAGACGACCGTCCAATTGCAAACTCGCGTGATGCGCGGATTGAACCGGATCGCGCTTTCGCATCCTGACCAGTTGGTCGCGGTGGTGGTGCACGGTGGCGTGGTGGGGGCGGCCTTGTCGATGGTGACGCAGTCGCGCCCGTTTGCGTTCAACGGTGCCAACAACGGCTCGATCAGCCGGATCGTGATCAACGGGGACCAGATGATCTTGCGCGGCTTTAACGATGTGACGCACCTTTAGGGTGCGCCACGATGGTGTTGGGGTGGGCATGTTCAGGCCACGTCCAGCACAACTTTGCCTTGTACCTTGCGGTCCATCATCAGGTTGAGCGCATCGGCCGCTTTTTCCAGAGGAAAACGGGCGGAGATGCGCGGCTTGATCTGTCCGTCTTTATACATGCGGAACAGGTCGGCCATATTCTCGGCATGCAGGTCAGGCTCGCGCAGGGTATGTGCACCCCAGAAAACGCCGACGATCTGGCAACCCTTGAGCAGTGTCAGGTTCAGGGGAATTTTCGGAATACCGGCGGGGAATCCAACGACAAGGAAGCGCCCCTTCCATGCCAGCGCGCGCACGGCTGGCTCCGCATAGGCACCGCCCACGGCGTCATAGACGACATCGACACCGTCTCCGCCTGCCAGCTTCTTGATCTCGGCGCTGAACGCTTTTTGGGCATCGCGGTCATCCATTTCGCGGGTATAGATGATCGTCTCATCCGCGCCCAGGTCGCGGCAGAACTGTGCCTTTTCCTCTGAGGACACAGCGGCGATAACACGCGCACCCGCCGCTTTTCCCAGCTCGATCGCGGCGGCACCCACACCGCCCGCAGCGCCAAGGACGAGGAGCGATTCGCCTGCCTTGATCTCGGCACGGTTTTTGAGGGCATGGTGCGATGTGCCGTAGGTAAGCACCAAACATGACGCTTCGTCATATGGCATCGCATCGGGAATTTTCATGACCCTTTCGGCGTCCATCACGATGTGCGTGGCAAAGCCGCCAAAGCCGGACATGCCCAGCACGCGGTCGCCCACCTTGAAGTCTGTTACCGCCTCGCCAACGGCCTCGATTTCGCCCGCAACTTCACCACCGGGGGCAAAGGGGCGCGGTGGCTTCATCTGGTACATATCCTTGATTATCAGCGTGTCGGGGAAGTTCAGGCCCGCCGCATGGACGCGGATGCGCACTTGCTTTTTGCTCGGCTCAGGGGCCTCCATCTCGGTCAACTTCAACGTTTCCGGTCCGCCCGGCTCGTGGCTCAACATTGCTTTCATCTGCGCATCTCCTCTGGGTGATTTGGGTCGTAATGGGCCAGTGCAACTCTTGCTTGTCAATCGAATTTCGAAATGCAATTCTGCTGTGCGGAATGGTGGCCCGCAAGAGGCCACGCGTATCTAACGGGAGGAATGGACATGTCTGACGCTCAATCGACTGAAGAATTTCGGGCGCAGTTGCGCGATTGGTTGGAGGCTAATTGTCCGCCCGAGATGCGCGGCGGCGGTGCCACCGAAGACGGCATTTGCTGGGGTGGTAAGAACTGGGTTTTCACGTCTGATGCGCAAAAGTCGTGGCTGGAGCGCTGCGCGACCAAGGGCTATACCGTCCCGACATGGCCTGTTGAATATGGCGGCGCTGGACTGACGCGCGATCAGGAAAAGACTTTCCACGAAGAAATGAACCGCATCGATGCGCGCAGCCCGTTACAGAGCTTTGGCATCTGGATGCTTGGACCTGCGCTTTTGCACTTTGGCTCTCACGAGCAAAAGATGCACTACCTCCCACCGATTGCACGCGGCGAAGTGCGCTGGTGTCAGGGTTATTCAGAGCCGGGCGCGGGGTCCGATCTGGCGAACGTACAGACACACGGTGAGGACAAGGGCGATCATTGGCTGGTGAATGGCCAAAAAATTTGGACGTCCTACGCAGACAAGGCCGATCAGATTTTTGCGCTTGTGCGGACAGACCGCGAAGCAAAGAAGCATCTGGGAATTTCCTTCCTGCTCATCGATATGGAAGATGCAGGCATCGAGACGCGCCCCATCAAGATGATTTCGGGTATCTCGCCGTTCTGCGAGACGTTCTTTACCGATGTGAAAGTGCCCAAGGATCGGATTGTTGGCACGGAAAATCGTGGCTGGGATGTGGCAAAATATCTGTTGACCCATGAGCGCGAGATGATTTCGGGCAGTGGCGCGTTGGAGGCCGGTGGTCGTGCCTTGGGCGCGGTGCTGACCGATACGATGGAGACGTTGGATGCGACGCTCAAAGCAGACGCTATGCGCTGTGAGATTGATGCTTTGGCGATGGGGTTGACCCTTGAGCGCTATAAAGATCAGGCGGAAGCAGGGCAGGGCGCGGGCGATGCCTCGGCCATGTTGAAATACATGGGGACAGAGCTGAACAAACAGCGCAATGAGTTGATGATGAGGGCGGGCGGTTCCGCAGCACTTGAATGGGACGGTGATGTGGGCAACCGTGCTGGCGATTGGCTGCGCACTAAGGCCAATTCGATTGAGGGTGGCACAAGTGAGGTGATGCTCAGCATCGTATCGCGCCGCGTATTGGGGTTGCCGGCATGAGCAAACTAGTGATGACCGAGGAAGAAACCATGCTCGCCGACATGGCGCGGGGATTTCTGGATGGTGCGGCGCCTGTGAGTGCATTTCGTAAGATGCGCGACGAAGGCCAGACCCATGATGCAAAGCTCTGGAAAGAGATGGCGGAGATGGGTTGGGCTGGTGTGCTGGTGCCCGAGGATGCCGGCGGCTCTGACATGGGGTTTGCTGCAGCGAATGTAATTGCGCGGGAGATGGGCAAGACGCTGGTGGTGTCGCCGTTTCTCAGCACGGCTGTAATGGCCGCGACTGCCTTGCGGCAGGTGAGTGATGCGCGGGCGCTGGAGGCACTGGCCAAGATTGCCAGCGGTGATGTGACCTATGCCCTCGCTGTGGATGAGGGGATCAAGCATGATCCCGATGCAACTGCGCTGGAGGCTAAGGCGGACGGCAACGGGTTTCGGTTGACCGGTAAAAAGACCTTTGTTGTTGATGGTGCTATGGCCGACCGGTTGCTGGTGCTGGCCAAGACAGCCGAGGGGCTGACCCTGTTTGATATTCCCGCCGACCGCGCGGGTATCACGCGGCATAAATCCAACATGATTGACGCGCGGGACGCGGCCAAAATCGACTTTGATAATGTTGAGGCTACGGGCGAGGATGTGTTGGGGCAGGTGGATTCTGCCATGTCCGTTCTCAAGCCTGCGTTGCAAGCGGGTCAGGCGGCACTGGCCGCCGAGATGGCGGGCTTGTCGGCGGGTGCTTTTGATATGACCGTTGGCTATCTCAAAGAGCGCAAACAATTCGGCATCGAAATTGGGCGTTTCCAAGCGCTGCAACACCGCGCCGCACATCTGTGGTGTGAAACGGAATTGACCGCGAGTGCGATCCTGAACGCAGGCCGGATGATGGACAGCGATCCTGACAACGCAGAGTTGGCTGTATCCCTGGCAAAAGCCAAGGCGACCTCTACCGCGACGTTGGCCGTGCAAGAAGGCGTGCAGATGCATGGCGGGATCGGGATGACCGATGCTTACGACATGGGTTTTTATATGAAGCGCGCGCGGGTCGGCGCGGAGTGGTTGGGCGACTATAGCTACCACGCTGAAAAAGTTGCCGCATTGAGAGGATTTTGAGATGGATATTCAAACACTGTTTGGGTTGGACGGTAAAGTAGCGCTGGTCACGGGTGGTGCTACGGGCATTGGCCGCATGGCCGCGGAATCGCTGATGCGCGCGGGGGCGACTGTGCTGATCGCGTCGCGCAAGGGCGATGCCTGTGAGGCAGTAGCGAAAGAACTGAACGCTTTGGGTGCCAGCGGTAAAGTCATTGGCTTTGCTGGTGATGTCGGTACCGAAGAGGGTGTCGATGCGCTGGTTGAAGCGGTAAAGGCGCACACCGATACCCTGGATATTCTGATGAACAACGCGGGCATTACATGGGGCGCACCCATGGGCGATTTCCCGTTCAAGGCATGGTCCAAAGTGATGGACGTGAACGTGGCCGGTCTGTTTGATCTGACGCAAAAGCTGCTCCCGATGCTCAAGGCGTCCGGCACGGTTGATGATCCTGCGCGGGTGATCAACGTAGGTTCTGTTATGGGCGAGCGTGAGATGGGCGATGGCGCCTATAGCTATTCCGCGTCCAAGGCCGCCGTTATTCACCTCAGCAAGATTTTGGCCAAGGAACTGGCGGGCGATGCGATCACCGTAAATGCGCTGGCGCCGGGGCCGTTTGTGTCGCGGATGACCGCTTTTGCGACCCACGACGAGGACATGCGCAGCAAGGTTGGCAAAGACGTACCGCTCAAGCGCGTAGGCCGTGACGAGGATATTGGCGGCTGCATGTTATTTCTCTGCGGGCGCGGCGGGGCCTATGTTACGGGCGCTGTGATCCCTGTATCGGGCGGTATTAATGTGATGTCAGGTCCGAACATCTTTGAACAGGCGCTGCACTGATGGCCATTTCATTTGAAGGACGTGTTGCGATTGTCACTGGTTCGGGGGTTGGTCTTGGCCGCTCCCATGCGCTCGGTCTTGCTGCGCGCGGTGCAAAAGTTGTTGTGAATGACCTTGGTGTATCACGCGACGGGACAGGGCAATCTTCTGAGGCTGCCGAAAGTGTTGTCGCCGAGATCAAGGCGATGGGCGGCGAAGCGATGAGCCATGGTGCCGATGTCTCTGATGAGGCGGCAGTCAAGGATATGATCGCGGAAGCGATGGACGCATGGGGACGCATTGATATTTGCGTCAATAACGCGGGCATCCTAATGGATAAGACATTCGCCAAAATGGACATGGCTGCGTTTCGCAAGGTCGTCGATGTGCATCTGATTGGCTCGGCCAATGTGGCACATGCCTGTTGGCCGATCATGCGGGCGCAGAAATACGGGCGCATTGTGCTGACCTCATCGGCCTCAGGGCTCTACGGCAACTTTGGCCAGTCCAACTATGGTGCGGCAAAGGCTGCGATGTTGGGACTGATGAATGTGCTGCACATGGAAGGCGCGCGGGACAATATACGCGTCAACACGCTGGCACCAACTGCGGCCACGCGTATGACCGCCGATTTACTCCCTTCTGAGGCGCAGGAATTGCTAGCGCCCGAGACCATCACTCCCGGATTACTGTATCTGGTGAGTGAAGACGGGCCGAGCCAAGTGATCCTTGGCGCGGGTGCCGGCAGTTATGCCGAGACACGGGTGTACGAGACCCAAGGCATCACGCTGATGGGCGACGATAACTCGCCCGAAGCAGTGGCTGCCAAGTTCGATCAAATCCGTGATCCCGAAAACCAACAACAACTGGGCGATGCTTTCGGCCAGACCAAGAAATACGCCCTCAATGCAGCCAAGGCCAGCGGCCTAAAGCTCGACTGGTAATATAGGAGACTAGACCATGCGTGACGCAGTAATCGTATCCACGGCCCGTACCCCGATCGGCAAAGCCTATCGCGGCGCGTTCAACAACACTTCACCACAGGCACTCGCCGCTCACGCGATCAGCAACGCGGTGAGCCGTGCAGGCGTTGATCCGGCGGAAATTCAGGATTGCATCATCGGTGCAGCGCTCCAGCAGGGCCACTCTGGCGGCAACATCGCGCGTCAAGCGGCAGTTCGTGCAGGTCTGCCCGTGACTGTTGCGGGCATGTCGCTCGACCGTCAGTGCGCCTCCGGCATGATGGCGATTGCGACAGCGGCCAAGCAGGTCATTACCGACGGTATGGATGTGGTCATCGGCGGTGGCGTCGAGAGTATCTCAATGGTGCAAACACCCGAGATGCGCGTCAAGGCTGACACATGGCTCAAGGAGCACAAGCCCGAGATTTACATGTCGATGCTGGAGACAGCCGAGACAGTGGCCGAGCGTTATAACGTGAGCCGTGAGCGTCAGGACGAATACGCTGCGCGCAGCCAGGAGAACACGCACCTCGCCCAAGAAGCGGGTAAGTTCGACGACGAGATTGTCGCGTTGACCACCAAGATGATGGTGCAGAACAAAGAAACCAAAGAGATCACCGAGCATGAGGTGACCTTGAGCAAGGACGAGGGCAACCGCCCCGGCACCACCGCCGAGATGCTCGCCGGTCTTCAGCCGGTGCACAAAGGTGGTATTCACATCGCAGAGGGTAAGTTCATCACTGCAGGTAATGCGTCACAGCTCAGCGATGGGGCCTCAGCAACAGTTGTGATGGAAGCCAAAAAAGCCGAGCAAATGGGCCTCGCGCCGCTTGGTCGCTACATGGGTGTGATGGCCGCAGGCTGTGAGCCTGACGAGATGGGTATCGGCCCGATCTACGCCGTGCCGCCGCTGCTCAAAGCGCATGGCCTCACGATGGATGACATCGGTCTGTGGGAATTGAACGAAGCATTCGCCGTGCAGGTGATTCAATCGCGTGACGTGCTTGGCATCCCGGACGAGCTTTTGAACGTGAACGGTGGCGCGATTTCTATCGGTCACCCCTATGGCATGTCTGGTGCGCGCATGGTCGGTCACGCGTTGATCGAGGGCAAGCGTCGCGGCGCGAAATACGTGGTCTGCACCATGTGTGTGGGCGGCGGTATGGGTGCTGCGGGTCTCTTCGAGGTTCTGTAAGCCTTGCAATTTGCGAACAAGCGGGGCGGTTTCAGCCGCCCCCTCACCATCAATATGACTTTAGGAGGCTCTATGGCCCGCGACGATTCCCATCTGCCGAAGGCGCTGCAAGGTTTGCGCATCCCGCTCATCGCATCGCCATTGTTCATCATTTCGGTACCAGAACTGGTCATTGCCCAGTGTAAGGCGGGGATCATTGGATCGTTTCCAGCGCTCAATGCGCGCGAGGGTGAGGGGGAACATCCACTGCTCGACACATGGCTGACCCAGATCAAAGAAGAGCTGGACCGCCATAACCAAGCCAACCCCGACACGCCTGCCGCGCCCTATGCGGTGAACCAGATTGTGCACCGTTCCAACGCACGACTGGACCGAGATTTAGAAATTTGCGTCAAGCATGAGGTGCCAATCTGGATCACCTCGCTTGGTGCGCGGGTTGAAGTAAACGAGGCCGCGCATAGCTGTAGCGGGATCGTGTTGCACGACATCATCAATAACAGATTCGCCAAGAAGGCCGTTGAAAAAGGTGCTGATGGTTTGGTCGCTGTAGCTGCTGGTGCAGGTGGCCATGCGGGTCAGCAATCGCCCTTCGCTTTGGTGAATGAAATTCGGGAATGGTACGCAGGGCCGATCGCACTCTCGGGTTCCATCGCTACCGGCCAGTCTCTGTTGGCGGCCCGTGCGAT